>TARA_R100000654_G_scaffold2267_4_pt1 | contig 75630 bp, 34 predicted proteins | sample TARA_R100000654 | Tara Oceans TARA_R100000654 (sample SAMEA2622473) | marine metagenome | biome: marine biome (ENVO:00000447); feature: surface water layer (ENVO:00002042); material: "saline water (ENVO:00002010), including plankton (ENVO:xxxxxxxx)" | depth 5 m
AATAGGTATTAATCCTCAAAGATTAGGAAGTCCTATATCACAAGAAACAGCAACTGGTGTTATTAATGCAATGAATCAATCATATGCACAAACTGAAATATATTTTGTACAACATTCAGATCAATTAATGCCACGTGTACATCAAATGAGAACAGATCTTGCACAATATTATAATAGTACAAATCCAAGTGTAAGATTAACATATATAAATTCAGAAGCAGAAAAAGTTAATTTCCAAATAAATGGAACAGAATTATTAATGAGAGACTTTAATATTTTCTGTACAACTAAAACAAATCATAGAGCTACTCTTGATCAATTAAAACAATTAGCACTACAAAATAATACTTCTGGTGCAAGTATATATGATCTTGGTAGTATTGTTAAAGCAGATTCCATTGCAGAAGTTACAGACATTCTTAAAGATGCTGAAACAAAACAAGAAGCTATGCAAAGACAACAGCAAGAATCTCAACAGCAAATGCAACAACAACAACTTGAAGCACAAGCTGCTGAAAAACAAGCTGAACGTGACTTTGAAACGCAACAAAAAGAAGCAGATAGAAGAAAAGATCTTATGGTTGCTGAAATCAGAGCAGCAGGTTACGGAGCACAAACAGATATTGATCAAAATCAAATGAGTGATTTCCGTGATGCAATGAAAGATATGCAACAAAGAGATCAATACAGAGATCAAATGGACTTTAAAAGAGAAGAAGCAGTTAACAATAGAGCAACAGCACAAGATAAATTATCTGTAGAAAGAGAAAAAATATCTGCACAACGTGATATTGCACAAACAAATCTTGAAATTGCACGTGAAAATAAGAACAAATATGATGTACAATCTGCAAAAAATGCAAACAAAAAAGATACTGATAATAATAAAAAATAATACTTAGCTATATACTCCTTAAAAAATTAATTTCATTTAAAATTTTTAAGGTTTATGGTAGAATTTTTTGTATATTATTAATGTAATAATTAGAAACCAACAAATTTAAAATTATGGCAGATATAGAAAAAACCGTAGAAACTAAAGTCCAAGATGTAGATATTAACTTGGATGAAATCTTCAGTGGAGCACCAGGAGCAAGTAGTGTTACATTACCTGAAGAAACAGAAAAAAAACCAAATGTATTTTCAAGAGAAGGAAAAGTAGATATGTCTTTCCTTAATGATAATGATACAGGCAAACAAGAAGAACCAGTTATTGAAGAACCAAAAAATGATTCAACTGATTTAAATGAAAAATCAGAAAAAAAAGTTGAAGCTACAGAAGAAGCTACAGAAGCTAAAGAAGGTGAAGAAGTAAAACAAACTGAAACACCTATAGCAAAAGATGAAATAGATGAGTTATTAGCTCCTGAAACTGATGAAGTTATAGAAGAAGAACCTAAAAAAAGAGGTAGAAAACCTATAACAGGAATGGCTGATGTATTTAATAAATTAATATCAGAAGATAAATTAGTAGGATTTGATGATGAAAAACCATTAGAAGAATATTCTGCAAAAGATTTTGAAGAACTAATTGCAGCTAATTTAGAAGAAAGAGCAAATGCAGTAAGAAGAGAAACACCAGCACAGTTCTTTAATAGTTTACCACAAGAATTACAAATAGCAGCAAAATATGTTGCTGATGGTGGGCAAGATATGAAAGGTTTATTTAAAGCTTTATCTCATGTAGAAGAATCATATCAACGTGATATTAAAAATGAAAAAGATCAAGTGCACATTATCAAAGAATATTTAGGTGCAACTGGTTATGGTAGTGATTCAGAAATAGATGAAGAAATAGAAATTTGGAAAGATCTTGGTAAGCTTGAACAACAAGCAGCTAAGTTTAAACCAAAATTAGATAAGATGCAAGAAAAAGTTGTTGCTGCAAAACTTCAAGAACAAGAAATGAAAAAGAAACAACAAGAACAAGCATCTCAAAATTATATGAAAAACGTATATGATACATTAAAAGGTGGTAAAATAGGTGATTTAAAAGTAGATAAAAAAATACAATCACTTATTTATAATGGATTAGTTAATCCTGCATACCCATCAATTAGTGGTGAAAATACAAATCTACTAGGACACTTATTAGAAAAGTATCAATTTGTTGAACCAAATTATAATTTAGTATCTGAAGCATTATGGTTATTAGCTGATCCTAATGGTTATAAAGCACAGATAATGAAAAAAGGAGAAACTAAAGCTGTTGAAAAAACTGTAAGAAAATTAAAAACAACTCAAACAGACAAGAGTGCATCAAACACAGGAAGAACAACATCTTCATCTTCTAGCAAACCAGCTACAAAAAGAAAGATTTCAAGAGGAAATATATTTAAAAGATTTTAATAACATAATAAAACAAAAATAAAATGGCAGTAAACGTTAACACATCAAATCTTATCAATAGTGAGAGATGGCTTGGTATAGAAATTGAAGGTCGTTCAAATCTAATGTGGATTTCAGCAACAGATATTGTATTAGTTGAACAAGATGAATCATCAAATACAAAAACAAATATATACTATAAATCAGGTAAAGATACTAGTACTGTACAACTTTTACATTCAGCTGATGCAGCTAAAGCAATTCCAACAGAAATAATGGAAGCAATGTGGAAATTAAATAGTAGAGAAGATATAGTAAAAGAACAAGCAATTCTTAGTAAAGCTGTATCAAAAGTAACAACTGGATGTAGTCTTTGTCCAGAAAAAGATAGAAATCAAGCTGTAAGTACAGGAGCAATAGATCCTAAAATTCCTGTTGTTATTTTAAATGTAACAGGAACTAAAGCTTATACATTAGCTGATTCTACTGAATTAGGTGCTACTATATTAATAATAGTAACTGTTGCAGCAGATACACCAGCAGGAACATTAACTCCAACATCAACAGCTGGAGCTTGGACAACTGCAGGTTTTAATGCGGTAGGACAAACTTTATCATTAGTATGGACAGGTGCAGGATGGGCAATAGAAGGTAGAGAATCTGGTGCAGCTGCAGGTAGAGGAGCAGTAGCAGATCTAGTAGAAATAGTAGCTTAAAAAATATAAAATAAAAAAACAACAACAACAATTAATTATTAACTAAAAAAGAGTGAAATTATGGCAACTCCAGTATTAAACAATGGCTTGTTCTTAAGAGACACAAGCTATAAAGCGAGTTCACATATTGATTCATATCACTTAGCAAGTATGTTAGGTAACGCAGAACCAATGGACATGGGTCCAGTTGATCTGTGGGCAATGACGCAAAAGGTAGAAATGCCTTTATATCAAATGGCATCTTTCGGTGGTAAGAATACAATTATGGTGGATAATGCAAGAGGTGAATACAAATGGCAGACACCTATTGCAATTGACTTACCTTTCATTACTGATAATATAGCAGGTGAAACTGTTGTAGGAAAGGATGGTCAAAAGTTTAGAATTAAACTTTCTAAACGTACATTTGGGCACGGAGATATTATTACTTATGATAAGTATAATGGACTTGAGCTTTACATTACAGCTGATGATATATTACCAGCTGGTAATGGATTTATCTATACTGTACAACTTGTTAACAATGCAAGTAATACAGGTTTAGATGCAACTAAATATCTTGTAGCAGGAACTAAGTTCTTTAGAAAAGGTTCTGCTAGAGGTGAGTATGGTGAAAGATTTTCTGATATTGAAACAGGAGCAGGTTTCCGTGAGTTCTACAACTTTGTAGGAGGAGCTGAAGCACACGTTCATTATTCAATTTCATCAAGAGCAGATTTAATGATGAAAGGTGGAATGAATGCTGATGGTACTGTACCTGTTACAGAGATTTGGAGAAACTTTGACAAAAACATTGATCCATCCATTTCTACATTAGAAGGTATGGTTACAGCTATGGGTAAAGATTATATTAAGAGAGCATTTGATAATGGATCTCTTTCTAGAACATTCTTAACTTCTATGGAAGCTGCACACCTTACTAAAGTAGCAAATGACATTGAGACTTACTTAATGTGGGGTCATGGTGGTAGAGTTAGACAAGACGGTCCAGATGATATTAGATTATCAGTTGGTCTTTGGAAGCAGTTAGATAACTCATTTAAGAGAGTATATAACAAAGCTTCATTTGATCTTGACATGTTCAAAAATGAACTTTACAACTTCTATCAAGGAAAAGTTGAATTAGAAGGACCAGATCCAGGACGTACTTTAGTAGTACAAACAGGAATTGGTGGTATGAAACTTATTAATGAAGCTATTAGAGCTGAAGCAGCTGGATTAACTGGTACTGGTGCGTTAGGTACAGGTGCAGTTGTAAATGCTGATAACTTAGGAATTATTAAAGGTAATCCAATGGATTTAGGTTTTGGATATGCATTTACTTCTTATGTGATTCCATTCTTAGCTAATGTACAGTTTGTATTAAACCCAGCGTTTGATAACTTGCATACTAATGACATTGAGAATCCATTAGTAGATGGAAGACCTTTATCTTCTTACAGCTTTATTATCTTTGATGTAACTGATAATGTTCAAGATAATATTTTCTTATTAAAATTATCTTGGGATAATCAACTTAAGTGGTTCTACCAAAATGGTACTATGGACTATATGGGACGTAGTCAAGGATTTGCTTCATCAGGTAACTTTAATGGATACCGAGTAATGATGACTCAAACCATGCCAGCTGTATGGGTTAAAGACCCAACTAAAGTTCTTAAGATTGTTATGAAAAATCCTGTAACAGGAGGATCATTCTAATCTTAATTAATTATATGAAAGAAGGGGGAGCCTAGTGCTCCTCCCTATTTCTTTTAAACCAATAATAACAAAAAACCAAAAAAATTAGTTATGAGCACAATGACAAAAGATTTTACAATTAATGAAAAATATCAACAAGGTAAGGATCAAGCAATTGCTATCCGTCCTTACTTTGATGATCAAAAAGAAAACATGGGTTTAGAAAAATATGGTATGACTTTACATGATGGAGTATATCATCAAGAAGACCTAGCTTGTTTAGAATTAAATGGTATCAAAAGATATGTCACAGGATTAAATGAATTTGCTCCTGATGTAAAAATGTTACCAGATGCAGAAAAGAAAGCAAAAATAAAAGAAATTAGAAAAGTTATAATACAATTAGAAAAAGAACTAGCAGCTAATGTATTAGATGAAAAAGATCCAGAGTTTTGGAATAAAGTTCAAGTATTAAGACCAGACAATCATAAATTTTGGGGTAAAATACATATTAAAGTTGGAAATGATCCATACTTTTTAGATCCAAAAAAAGATCCATATGATCTTATAAAATTATATGCTATTAAAGCAGGAGGATTTTCTATTGTAGCAAAAGATTATGAAACTGCACAATCAATACCAAATTGTAGATTTTATTTAGATCAGGTTAAGAAAACTGTTAATACAAGAACTAAAACTTCTAAAGTTAAAAATAAAGCATTAGCTATGCTTCAAAAATTATATGATGAAAATCAAGATAAATTATTTTATGTAACAAAAATGATTGATGCTCATAGTTATGAATATGTTAGAAGTACACCTATTGATGTATTATATGAAAATATGGATGCTTACATTAATGGTTTAGGTGATGAAAAATCTACAACTACAGCTGCAAGTACATTTATAGCTGTAGCAAATGATTCAATGGAAAATCTTACATTAAGAACATTAATTAAAGATTCAACATATTATCAGTTTATGACAAATGATAATAGAGGATGGATTATAGAATCTGAAACTAAAGTTAAATTAGGTAAAAGTAATGAAGAGATTTTAGAATTTTTTAAGAATCCTTTAAATGAAGAGATATTAGACAGAATGTTATCACAAGTTAAAAATTATTGGGAATCATAAATTATGTTAAATCAAACTATTCAAATAAAATTTAGACAAAGGCTTAATAAAATAGCAAGCAATGACTATGATAATATAGAGTGCTGGCAAATTGTTGAAGCTTTTAATAAAGCACAAGTTGAATGGTGCAGAAGAAATTTACATGGTAACAATATGTTTCAAGAAGGAGATGAAATGTCAAAGAGACGTATTGATGATTTACAAATATTATTAACTGATTTACCTTTAAATATTGTAGATATGGGAGACCGTGTAGTATCAACTAACTTTCCTGACAATGAAACATTTTTAGAGTTTAAAAGAATTAGTTTAGATGCTACATCAGAATGTTGTCCAGAACCAAGATCTATGACTTGTTATTTAGTAGAAGAAGCAAACATAGATTTAATATTAAGAGATCAACTAAAAAAACCTGATTTTGATTGGGGTGAAACAGTATGTACTATTGCTAACAATGTTATAAACATTTATCAAGATGAATTTAATATTGTTAATCCAACACTTACATATTATAGACAACCGAGATTAATTGAAATTCAAGGTTGTGTAGATCCTTATACAGGACAAGCTTCTGCTGCAGATATTGAATGTGAATTTAAAGATGATCTAGTAGAATTATTTATTGATGAAGCTGTTGCAATAATAGCAGGTGACATAGCTGATGTAAACAACTATGGACGAGAAATGCAAGCAGCAGAAAGAAACAATTAAAAATTATGATATAACAAATAAAAATGTTATATTATTATATATGTGTTATCATTAAATACTAAGTCCAGATAACACATTAAAAAAATGGACATTATTATTAATTAAAAAAAGTCCTCTGAATACATAAGGAGGCATAAAGAAAATGGCTTATTTTAATCACGCGTTCCAGCAAACATTTGCTCCAGGCTCATTTGCAGCTCACAGTGGTGATGAAGATTCAAGTGTTTTAGTAGCAAATGAAGGTGCTTTTATACATGCAGATACTTATAATACTGCTAACCACACTGTTCTTGCTGCTGGTAAAACGAATCTGATTTTTGCAATGGGTTCACCGTTAGGAAGTGCTACAGGTGTTGCTGGTGCGGCAAATGATATTCTAGGTGGAAATAGATTCCACGGAGGATATGCAGAGTCTTGGAAATCAAAAATTATTAATCCAAGATATGTAAGATTTATTGGAAAACAAGCAGCTGTTACTGCTGTACCTGCTAAAATTGTAGTAGAAGCTACTGGTACATGTTTCCCATGTTCTGATGAAGCATTGTATAGAATAGATCTAAAAGGATCTCCAGTGCTTAGAGCAATGAATAGAAATGCTTACAAAATTTTAGGAGGAGATGGATACTGTTGTCCAACAGGACAAACACACAAAGATCCTGCTAAAGTTTTAGCTGACATGGCTATTCAATTACTTAAGGATCCAATTCTTAGTCAATTAATAGATGTAAAAGTTCAGGAAGATCAAAATGCTGGTTCATATACTCCTATTACTGATTCAGCAACTGCTGCTGGTAATACTAGATATGAAAAACAACAAACTGCAATAGCTGCTTTACAAGCTTATACTGCAGATACAACTGTTGTTGCTGGTAATAAAGGTGAACTTACTATTACTGATACTAGCTCTATGACTGTATTTGGTGACTGTTCTTTTGATACTAGAGACTTTTATCCAACTGAACCAATGCAAATTTTTGGTTCTCAATTAGATGAAAGTGGTGATCCATGTACTTCATCTTGTATGACTACTACAAGAACTGTAGGTAAATCATCTGAAACTAAAGGTGAATTAGTTCTTAGAGATGTTATGATGATGGATAGATATAGACAACATCCTACTAATCAAGGAAACTTAGATTCAGCTAGAATCAGAGAAGTAGAAAAAGTTGGACCAAATGATGCTGGTTATGGTATAACACGTTCAGCTAATTATACTTGTTACTATATTTTACATTCAGTTCCACGTTTTAACAACCCTACTGGCGTTTTTGATAATGATCAATATTTAATCAAAATTTGTACAAATGGTGTAGTTGCTGCTTGGGAAACAACTTTAAACAAGTTTGCTGAAGGAGTATTTGGAGCAGGTTCTGCAATGACTGATATGGGTGGTACATTCTTACCAGGTGAAGGATTTGGTGTAAATCCTCCAGTTTAACAGTTAGTTAAATCATATTATTTAAAGAGAGTGAGATTTAAACGTCTCACTCTTTTTTTATTTTATATATTTTTTGTATATTATTATTGAAGAGTGGTCCTATTTTAAACATTATATTAATATGGCAAATAAACATATACTTAGTCTAGAAGTTCCTACAGTAGCAAATTGTGAAATTTTTAGGGTAAAAGATACTAGTCAATATACAGATAGTTTGTATGTAGATTGCGGAGAGTTACTTATAACTCCTCCTGGATTTAATCAAGGTAATTTAATAAAAGTTCAACCAGGTTTTGATCTTGCAATAAACTCATGTTCATTGGGAATTCAAACATCAGGTTGTACAGGGACATCACAATCAGGTCAGTTAACATCAACTACAGATGCGTGTGGTAATACAGTAACTACTGTAGCAGCAAATGCATTAACAGGGTCAAGTAGTAGAGCAGCTATTCCAGATGGAATATATGTTATACGTTATAGTGTAGCTCCTAATGATAGAACATATGTTGAATATAATCATTTGAGAATTACAGCTATTATGAAATCTTATTATAAGAAACTTTGTGATATGGATATAACACCTTGTGAACCAAAAAGCAAACAAAAAGATTTATATAGAGAATTAAATTTTATTAGACTAATGATAGATGCTGCAAAAGCAAAAGTAGAATATTGTCAAAGTCCTAATGAAGGAATGCAATTATATAATTATGCAAAAAAGAAATTAGAAAAAATCACTTGTAGTAGTGAATGTTGTTAATTAAACCAAAAAAATAATGGCAAATTGTGCACACTGTAATAAAGCAATAGGATGTGGATGTCAACAAGCAACTGCAGGAGATGGTAAATATGTACATAAAGGATGTTTAAATATTTATAATGAATCATTAACAAAACCTAAAAGTACTGTAGCAACACCATTTAATCCAGGACAAGTAGTAATTCCACCAACAACAGCAAGATAAAATTAGGACTTATGCCAACAATTTTTACATCATGTTATCCAACCATTTCAGGTAAATGCAATATTGAATGGAAAGAAAATTGTACTACACAAGGTAATCAACTTACTTTAAAATATGATAATTCTGTGCACCATGTATTGATAGATAATAATGGTACTATGGATACTTCTCAATTTGTGGATCAAACACAAATGCAAGCTAATTATTTATTTCAAGCTATACAAACATCATCAAATCCAATAGTATGGGGAACTGTTACAGTTCAATGGGTTTGTGGTCAACCACAATTAAAAGAAGTATTTAATGGAGATGGTGATTTATTACCATGGCATCAAGGATGTTCTAATTCAGGATCATCTGGATTACCATATGATAAAGTATATATTTACTATAGAGGAGGTAGAGAATATCAAGGAACAGATATTCAAGATCAATATTTTGGAATAATGATGTGGCTTCAAAATAATGGATGGGTAGATCCTGCATATCAATATACATCATTAGCAGGAGAAGTTTATCATACAATAATTGGTGGTGGTGGTAACCGTTGGTTAGATTGGGCAACCTCAGCATATACAGGTGCATTAAATAATTCTGGTACAGGTTTAGGTATGGGCGTTCAAAATATATATAATGGAGATTGTGATACAAATTCATGGGATGAATACAATGGTCCATTTGCTGCAGGTGCATTAGGTGATACTCTTTTATGGTCACACAATACAGCAGGTATATATGATTTTTATTCTAGTACTGCACAAAATTTAACAACTTCTGCAACATCAACAGGACAACAAATTACTTCACTTGGTTTACCTCCAGTAGCAGATAATGGTGATAAAGTTTTAGTTATCATTTTAAATGATGAATCAACATGTACTTATCATGGTTCACAATCACCACAAACTGCAACAGTGAATGGTACAACTTATCAAAACGTAATAACTTTTGATTCAGGATGTCAAGTTGGAGGAGATATAGTAAATGAAGGTAATGTATTTGTATGGAAAAATGATTATGCAGCACATATTGCAACACTTAGTCAACATACAGGAAATGGAGGAACTCATAATGGAGTAAACTGGCCAACAATGCCATCTGGTGATATGACTCAACCTAAAAACTATTCATATGCTTTACATGTAACAGGTTGTATAACTAATGGTAATCAAGGAAATAATCAAGGTGTATTTAATTCTAATTCTAGAAAATATCATCCTACTGAAAATACTGCTTTATGGGGACCTGATGGTATACCACAATGGAACCTGCCACCAGGTGGTAATTTATCTTCAGATGGTAATCCTTCTATGAGATATTTAGAAACAGTTAATCCTTATGCATCATCAGGTGCAGGTAATTTAGAATTAGATGGTTGGACCTTCCCTAAATTTTATGGAGGAACTGAATGGAATAATACAACTAGTCCTGATACTATAACACAACCTGGAATTAATCCTCCTAATAATAGTTATATTATACCTACATTTCCTATACAACTTCAAGAAACAATAAATTTAGGTTTTGGAGTAAGTACTACAACATGTAATCCACCTATAGATTGTATAACAGTACAAGCATGTGATGTATCAAATGCTAATACTTGTGTTCCAATTGCAGGATATTTAATTGATTTTGGTACTTTAGGTTCACAAATAACAGATGCTAATGGATATGCATTTTTTAATAATATAGCACCAGGAACATATGATTTATTTGGAGAACAAATTACAACTCAAGGTCAATGTCTTGAATTTTTATATCAAGTACAAGTTGGTACATGTATAATTAATCCAAGTGAACAATGTGCATGTGGATGTACAGATCCAACAGCAATCAATTATGATCCAAATGCAGCTTGTGATGATGGTTCATGTAGATATGATGTATTAGGATGTACAGATCCAACGGCTTGTAATTATAATCCATTAGCTACAATTGATGATGGGAGTTGTACTTTTCCAGGTTGTACAGATCCAGCTGCTCCTAATTATAATGCAACTGCAGGATGTGATGATGGAAGTTGTGAAGAAGCTTTACCAGATTGTGATATAGCTTATGGACAAAATGATCCAGGAGAACATTTAACAGATGTTGATGTTAAAAGAATAGAAACAGAAGCTTTATTTGCAGATGATGTATATAAACATTTTCAAGCAATGAGATTTGGTATGACAAGTCCTTGTGCAAATAGTATAGATAGAAGAGCTGCAGAAAAATATTTATGTTTTTGGGAAGATAAAAAAGAAAAAGAATATACAGGGTTTGCATATGAAAGAGAAGTATTTAAACCATTAGAACCTGGTGTTCCACCAGAAGCAGGAACACATCCTAATTGGGTAGATCCTTTATGTGGCCTAACAGAAAAAGGAGAATTAACAGTTTATTTTTATTATGATGGAACTTCTTTAGGAATTAATTCTGTAAAAAATATTCATGCTGCTTCAGAATTATGGATACAAACATTAAAAGGTAAAGGCTTTAATGGTAAACATTATCATACTGTCATACAAGGTGAAAGATGGCTAGACTGGGCTACATCTTCAGTTACAGGTCAACTTAATAATGCAGGTAAAGGTTGTACACCTTTAGCTCAACAATCTAATAATCCAGCATGTCAAGCTCCTAGTGAAAGAGCATGTGCAGGAGGATGTTACGCATTTTCAGAATTTCATACAGGTGGTTGTGGTTGTCACCAACAAACTAATTTTGGTGTAGGTTTAGCAGTACAAGTTGCAGATTGGGCACAAAACGGAGATTGTGCTACTAAATGGTATGATGGAGCAGTTCCAGGAACAACTTGTAATTTATGGGCTACAAATCCTGGAATACCAGGTGCTTATACACCTATAGGAACTTCAGTATCATGGTCAGGACCTCCTCCAGCAGCATCAACAGAACAAGTATTAGTAGTAGTATTTGCAGATGAATCAGATAATAGATTAAGTGCTGTTAACAATGATCCTGATTTTATGTGTTATCATGTAAGAGGATCTTTAAATGGCACTGCTACAGATTGGAATCTTGCTACAGTACAAGGAGATCCTTCTCTTAATTTTAGAAATGATTATGATAAATATTTAGAAATATATAATGATTTTACATCAAGATCATGTAATCATAAATTAAATTGTTTTTTATATCCAGCCAAACCAGATAATGAAAATTCAACTCATAGACCGTTTCCACTACATGCATTAGGAGCAATATCAAGTGGTAATAAACCTACACCAGATGGGACATTTATTACAGGAACAGCACCAGTAAATGGATTAGTTGGTGGTACTAATCCAATGACTGCAATAGAACTTTCAAATCCATATTGGTCATATCCTAATCCAAATAATTTAGTTTCTGGTTATGGAGGTCTTGATAGATTTGGATGGGGTGTTAATGTTGCTCAAGTTTCTTTTACAGCAGAACGTTTTACATCAGATTTAGATGACTTTTTTGATTTAAATCTTTATCAATGTGATGATAATGAATGTTTAGTATTTGATGTTGTAAATCAAAATGGTGATGCAATAAAAGATTTTGAAATATATTTAGATGGTAAAGATGTAGGTAAAACAAATGAGTTTGGAAGATATACCCATATAATTCCACAAGCATCTGTTAATACTGATCATACAGTACAATTATGTGAATGTTTTAAAACATCAGGAGATTGTGCACAACAAAGAATTAAAATAACTGCAACTGAATTATGTCCTGATGCAGTATGTACAGATCCAGATCCACAATGCACATGTAATGCACCTGGTAATTTACAGGTTACAAATTTAACTCATGAAACAGCTACATTAAATTGGTCTGCATCTACTACTACTGAAACATCAGTTAGATATGATGTAAGATATAGGGTTGTTAATACTACTACTCCAAATACATGGATTGAAGTAAATGATATAACTAATACATATTATGCATTAACTGGATTAGGAACACAAATAAAATATGAATTCCAAGTAAGAGCAGAATGTTTAGATGCTGATGGTATTATTAAAAAAACTTCTGATTGGAATGCTCTACAACAATTTACAACAACAGGTTTATGTCCAGAAGTTAAAGCATTATTATCTTTATGTAATAGTGCTACTACATATGTATTAGGATGGATATTAACTGAAACAAATAGTTTAAGTACAGCTGCTGTTGGTGGCTCAACTGGTAAATGGGGTGTTGTATGGGGTACTAGCTCTTCTATATCATATGTAAGTGGTGCAACTCCAACAGGTGGTGGTGTAATTGAAACAACAATGGTTCCTGGAACAGCAAATACTTATCCAGGAGGTGGTGTAGCAGATACAATAATAACTCAAACTACAACAGGATCTTTAGTATCAGGAACAACTTATTACTGGAGAGGATTTATTGATATGGCAGGATGTACTTTAATACAAACTGAAATAAAATCATTTACTGTTGCTTAACTTGGTTAATAAATAAAACTTTTGTATATTATAATGTATAGTGATAAAAAATAAAAACAAACTATGATTCCTTATAACTCTAATAAATCTGGAGGATGTAACAACGTTTCATCCAACTGTGTTGTCTGGCAAGGTCCAGATTTACCTTGTATTGATCTTTGTCACGGAGATACTATTAGTGACGTAATGGCTAAGTTTTGTGAAGAATTAGTAAAATTAAAACAAGCTCCAGGAGTCAACCATGGAACAATGGAAATGGCTAGAATAAACCAATCAGGGTTAGAAAATGGATCTGGTCAACAAGCACAGCCTGCAACAAATCAAACAGAGTTAACAAATTTAATTATAGAAAATGTTGTACAAGCACGTCAAGCTAATCAATCTGATTTTGGTTCAGGAGATGTTTTAACAACTCCTGTTACATTACCAACATCAATGCAATATACAGATCCTAATACAGCATCTGTTGTTAGAGCATTACCTTTACAACAATACGCAGAATTAGTAGGAAACAGAATAACAGAAACAGTTTCTGAAGTTACAACATTACAAGGACAAGTAGGAAATCATGAAGGAAGAATTGTTCAGCTAGAAAATGCTGAAAAGAAAAGAAAAATTAATCCTACAGAAAAACAAATAGTAACAACTTGTGTAGGAAATCCAGGAAGACTAACAAATTTAAGTACAGCATTATCAGAAGTAGAAAGAGCATTTTGTGGATTACAATCTAGTACAGGTCCACAATCAGATTTAGCAGCATCAATAGGTTATCAAGGTGCATCTATGGGTAGTGCAAAAAAATTACATGGAACAGGAACATTAAGTACTGTTACAGGTTTTGTTAATTCTCCATCTACATTAGCACAATCATTTACAAATGCATGGATTGTAATTAATGATATGAGACAAGCATTAGAAACATTACAAAAAGATGTAATACCATCTGCATGTAGTGATATTACATATGGTTTCTTTGCAAATGCAACAGGTGATCCAGGTTTATCAACAAGTATAAACATAAACTTTACACAAACTACTGTTCCATCATCTTTTTATGATTGTGATAAATCTAATGGATCTAAAATAACAGTTACAGATACATACGGAGCTTCAGCTGTATTTAATAGACAAATACATCAACTTCAAAATACAAATGAAGGAACAGCTTTAAGTATAACTAATTTAGATGGTTCAAGTGCAACATTTGATGTAACAGTAGAATATTGTTTTACAAATGGTGCAGGAGTACAATGTGCTAATACAACAACTAAAACAATTACTAATGTTGATATATGTCCAACTATGTCATTAACAGCAGGAACAACTACAATATCATTTACTGTAGATGCTTCAAAATTACCAAGTAAATATTCAGCTAGAATAACATTAATGAATTCTAAAGGTTCTACTCTAGCTAGTCAAGTAAGAGATAATCCATCTAATAGAGGTCCTTGGACTGGTTCATTTACAGGTTTAACACAGGGTCAGCAATATCAAGTACAAGTTAGTTATGGTTTAACACAAGGAGGAAACTTTGAACACAGTTGTAATAAAGAACTTATAACAACTACAGGAACAACTTGTGCAGATAGTACAATATTAGCAGCAGTATTTAAAACTACTCCAACAGATTTAGCATATTCAACAGCAGGATCATTTATAGCAATGGCTTGTGATGATGTAAGAAATCCTGGTACAAATATGGGAGATATTTATATTGCTGGATTTACAACTGCTGATGGTGAAGTTGCTGGTGTATTAAAAAATAATACAATATGGGCAGAAACATTAACACCATGTGCAGCAGGAAAAATTACTTCAACAGGTGTATCTTTAGATTATAATAATCCAGTTAAATCACTTGTTACAAATGGAGTTACTACAGCAAGAACAGATACAACAACTAATACATTAGGTGATGGTTGGAGATATATGGATGGTATAACATCAACAAATGGTAAAAATTATTATGTTTATGCAGAAGTAAATACAGATGCATCAGCAGCACCAATTATACCACAAACATATTTTTCATGTTTAGGTGATGAAGTAAATATAAGTCAAGCTGCTTGGACAAATTGGGTACCTTATGCAGATTTACAATATGCATTTAATACTAGTTATAATTATCAAATTGCGCATGGTAATACTGTACAGGCTTCAGATTTAATATATGATATAGGTGCTGCATCATTTGGAACAAATAGTTTTACTCCTAATCCAATACCATCAAATACACAACAATTTGCTTATGCACCTATACAAGCTGGAAGTTTTAAAACTACAGATTCTAATACAACTAAATTAACTATAGGATCTAAAAACAGTGGAGATTATACATCTTCTTTCTCAAGAGGATTCTGGGCAACACATTTAACAACTGATCTTGTTGTATTTATTGATACAGATAAATATACTTCAGCAGAAGGAGCAGCTATTAAAACATCTATGACTGCAGTTCATACAGAAATAACAAATAGATATTCTGGTTATACAGGTAAACTATATATACTTCCTTTAAAAGCTGGTGGTTTTGATGGAACAAAACAAAAAGTAGGTTCAGAAGCTGCATATTTATCACATCATAGAATTATAGCATTAAGAGGAGATGGTGTAGCATTAAATACTACAGGAGACTGGAATACTATTAAACAAGTATATACATCTAGTACTACACCAACAGGATGGTGGGGTAACACTGCAAATTCACTTTCAACAAACTTTATGTTATTTTCTTTTGTACAACAATCTTATAGATCTATAGTTGAAGGATCTGAGGAAGCAGTATCATTATATACTACAACAAATGCATCAGCAGCACCTAGTGCTCCAACTGCAAGATTTAAAGATGATTATGATGATGTAATGAATATTCTTGTAGATAATAATAGAAATACTACAGGAGATGCAGGAACATTTAAAGGTCCATCTACATGGGCAGCTTCAGAAACTGTAGCTCTTAATTCAGAGTATCCAATACTTACTAATGCAATTTATAGATGTGATGGCCATTATGTAATACCTAAACAAACTGGATTACATGCTGGTGCAGATGCTAGTGATAAAGCATTAATAAGACAAATGATATTAGCTTGTAATGCAACAGCTAATGGAACTACTGCAGCTCTTACTGCAAATGAATATAACGCTTATAGATTTGGATCAGATTACTTTAATGTAGAAGGTATTTCTAATTGGAAAGCTAATTTAGATACTAATGCTAATCCATATAATGCTACAGTTACTACATCAAATAGTAATGCATTAGCTCCATTAGTAAATCTTAATATAACTATTGTTCCTTATATGGATGGTTATTTTGAAATTCCTGTAACAGGTGCTAACCTAAATGATCCATATACAGCAGAATTAAAAAAATTACTTTGTTTAGATTCTGTTGTAGGTGCTTCAGCAATACCAACTGCAGGTGCATATTCTCAAATGGGAGGTGCAGGTGCTCAATATGGAACTGCTCCAATTGGAACTAATACTGTAGCAGGTGCTTGTGGTGAAGCAGCAAAAGGTGGCGGATCTTGTATAAATATGTATAATAAAACAGGAACACAATTTGACCCTACATGTAAAGTTTATACAACTACAGCAGGAGCAACTGGAAAAGATTATAGAGTAGAACTTATTCATAATAGATATTATGCTAGATGTGATGGTTCAGCAGGTAAAGCAGTAGCTCAATACTCTAGAACATATCCACATTGGAAAAATGAAACTGTATGTTCATAATATTAAAAAATAAATAAAATGGCTTGTAATTGTAATTCTAGTAACTGTAAATCAACACCTTGTGCATGCAATGACACAGGATTAACAACACCTTGTGCATACTCACAATGTACAGGAGTTAATGTAGAAAAGTGTGCAGAATGTTTATGTATGGAATGTATAACTTGGTGTCAAGATACTATTGAAGCACAAGATGGTGCAGGTAATATATTTACTATTGCAAAAGGAGAAAGGTTATCTGCTATAATGCAAAGAGTAGCATTATTCTTAAAAGATCCAAATACAGCAACTAAATCTGTACAATATTTATATGTAATTAATAAAACATCAACAACAGTAACATTAGGATGGGCAGGTGTACCTACATCAGCAGCATCATTAAATGTAAAATTTAAAATAGCAACGGCAGGTGCATATTCTGCAGCTCCAAGTGGAACAGGTATAGCAACATCAACAGCTTCATTTACTGTAACTGGTTTATCACCTAATACAAGTTATAAATTTCAAGTAGATGCAAGTGTAGGTGGTACATTATATGGTTCTGTAGAAACATACTGTTCAACAACAATATAGCAAAAGTAAGTAGTGTTTTGTTGGTTTTCATTGCTTGTTTGCCGAAAAGGTCCTGTGAAAATGGGACCTTTTCTATTATATATTAAACTTTTTATATCTTTGCAAACATATTAACTAAAAAATAAAATACATGGATTCATTATTTGACAAAATCAAAGCATCATTTAAATGGAAAAAAACATCAGATTATTGTGCTGATAAATTAAACATCACAATAGAAGACTATGACAAATTAAAAGATTATGTTAAGTCACAAGAATTATTAGAAAATTCAGCTACATCATATGAATATAATATAGAAAAAGGAGAAGCAAAAATGGAAACAATGAGTTCTTCTGAACCAAAATCTCCTGAAGAAATAATTGATATATTAAATATAGATACTACACAATGGAAATTATCTAGCTATTGGAATAAACAAATGGGTGATCATTGGCGTGTATCAGCAATGGTTACAAAATTAAAAGATAATGAAGTAGATAATGTAGCAGAATTATTAAAAGATTTTAAACCAAAAAAACATAAATTAGTTAAAAGAATAAAAACTCCAGGTAAAACTAAAACAGCTGGAGTTTTATCTTTACAGGATATACATTTTGGTAAAGAAGGTAATGAAACTATAGATAAAGATTTTGAAGAAACTATTATTGATCTTGCAGAAAGAGCAAGTAAATCTCATTATATAGAAAAACTTTATTATGTAATAGGTGGAGATTTAATAAATATGGATACATGGAATGGTACTACTACAAGTGGTACACCTTTAGATAATTGTATGACATCTACTGAAGCTTATATGCAAGCTTTTGATGCTTTACAATGGAGTATAAATTATTTAAAACAATTTTGTGATAAGTTACAAATAGTATATATACCAGGTAATCATGATAGACTTTCATCATTTCATTTAGCACATGCACTTTCAAAATGTTTTAAAGATAAAAAAATATTATGGGATGTAGTATATCTTGAAAGAAAAGTGTTTACATATGGAGATAACTTTTTTGCATTTGAGCATGGTGATGTAAATACTAAAAATTCATTATTATTATATTCTATGGAATATCCTAGAGAATGGGGTAAGACATTATATAGAACTTTATATACAGGACATTACCATCATAAAAAGAAAATAGAATATATTACACAACATGAAAATACTGGATTTACTTTAAAGATTTTACCAAGTCTTTCTAAAACAGATTATTATCATTATCATAATAAATTTGTAGGATCTAGAAGATCTGGAGTATTATCTCTTCATACACCAGATAAAGGTGAGATTTGTGAACTCACATATTCACCAGAATAAACTTGAATAAATCACTTATTTTTTGTAAATTATAACTGTATAATGTATGTTAAACAATTTTAAAAAACCTAATTTAAATAAACCTAGGTATAGAGAAAAAGTATATGGGCTGCTAAACTTAAAAACTTTAACTGATTTTAAAGAGAAGTTTCCTATATATTCAAACATAGATGATGATAAACTTAAAAAAATAATTAAATCTTTTAATGGTAAAATATGGAATAATGTAATAGATAATAGAAACGGTGTTAAACTACCTGATAGTTTAGGATATTTATTTATAGGAACTTGCCCTCCTCCTAAAAGTGTAAACACTAATTATTCAGTTTCAAAAGAATACGGTAAAGTAATTCAAAATAAAAACTGGGAAACAAATGGAAATATAGGTAAGATTTTTTATACTAACTACTCAACTAAATACCGTTTTAAAAATAGAGAGCTTTGGCAATTTACCGCAATAAGACAATTTAAAAGAGCTGTTGCAAAAAAATATCCAAAACAATGGAAAAAATATATTGTAATGGGTAATAAAAAAAGAGTAGCGGACATGTATAAAAAAGAATAAAATGACAACTATAGGAGATATTATATCAAGAGTAAGAAATCAAATAAAAGGAAATGTACAAGATGCATTTGTAACAGATAGATTTCTTTATAGCATGGTAATAAAGTTTGCACAAACACTAATGAGAAGGCAGGATAATGCTAATAAACTTATGAAATTTAATAGTGTGTGGCAAACTTTACCTTTTTTAGAATTAATAGATGTAGATAAAGTTGAAGCAGAATGTGCAGGTATAAAAAGTGGTATGACTATAAAAAGAACAAAAGACAAATTGCCTACATTTTTTGAAGGTTATTGGGGACCTTTAATTAGAACAATATCATCTATAGATGGATCAATAGAATGTCATCCTACACAACCAGGTACTTTTGCATCAATGAGTAAAACTACTTCTTTTAGATATAATAAATATAAATACTTTTGGTTTTTAAATGATTACATTTATTTACCTAATGTAGATTGGGATGCAATAAAACTAGAAGGTGTTTTTGAAGAAGATATATCTAAGTTTACAGATGATATAGAAGATGATTGTAGACCTAGATATAAACAACAAATTAATATACCTGAATTTCTTTACACTGAAATAGAAGCTCAAATAATGCAAACATTAGTTGCTAGATTACAAATACCTCAAGAAGATTCACAAAACAATAAAAATCTAAATAGAGAATAAACATGGCCATATCACATAAATATAGAACATTTGATCAATTGCTAGAAGATGTTAAAGTAGATTTTTCTACATATGATCTTGAAGGTATGATTGAACCTCAACAATTAATTAAAGTAGCAACAAGAGTTAATTATGATTTAGGTTTAAGAATACATCAAAGTAAAGAATCAATTATTGATGTTGAACATAATAAAGCACAAATGCCTTCAGATTTTAAAACTCTTAATTATGCATTTGTTTGTAGTGAATATCAAATAGTAAATACTGCACCATCTGGAACTCATACTGACACAACACAACCTAAGTGGACACCAGATCCAAGTCAACCTCATGTATGTACAAAACCAGAAGATTGTGAAAATGTATGTGTTGTTAAAACATGTCCAGTAGATAGAGGTAAAGGTGTTACAACATTTAGTGGAGAATATATAGTTCTTCAAAGAATGAATGAATCTACAGTAAGAGAATATACATCATTCTTTCCTTTACGTATAACTAGTACATCTCATGTAAGTTGTGAATGTCCAAATTTAAATACACAATCTCATAATCTAGCAGAAATACAAGATGGGTATTTATTAACAACATTTACAACAGGTAAAGTATATTTAAGTTATCAAGGTATATTAGAAAATAATGATGGTGAACTATTAGTATTAGATCATCCTTATTGTAATGAATATTATGAATATGCACTAAAAGAAAGAATATTAGAAAACATGATTTTCCAAGGAGAAAATGTTGCACAACAACTTGGATTAATTCAAGTTAAATTAAGAGCTGCAAGAAATAATGCTCTTGGCTTTGTAAATACACCAAATTTTGAAGAAGTAAGAAAAATTTGGGAAGTAAATAGAAAAGCACAATATCATAATTATTATGATATGTTTGCAAGTCATGCACCAAGAAGAAGAGTATAATTTAGATAACAATGGCTAAAAAGAAAAAGAATCAAAATCCACAGTTACCACAAAAGACCTCATCTGTAGAATCTAATCTATTTATGAAAGGTATGGTAAAAGATACCTTTGCATCTATAGCAAGTAAAGAAGTATGGGAGCATGCAGTTAATGCTATAAATAATTCTATAGATGGAGATACAGGTGTAATAGGTAATGAGCCAGCAAATTTTGAATGTGCAGAAATACCATATACAATAATTGGTTCAATACATATTTATGGTGATCAGTGGGCTGTTTATTCAACAGATAATATATCTTCAGAAATAGGGGTGTTTGATGATAGTAAATGTGAATATACAAGATTAATAAATGATCCTTGTTTAAATTTTAGTACTGATAATTTAATTATAGGTGCTGCTAAAGAAAATTTTGAATGTAAATGGCAACTATATTGGGATGACGGTTTAAATCCTTCTAGAACAATAATATTAGATGAACCTCCTTATGTACAAATAATAACATCAGCTCCTGGTGCTGCTTGTGTAGTAAGAGAAAACATACAACCATTAACATTAGATTGTGAAAGAATTAGATTAGCTCCATTAATTGATACACCATGTCTTGATTTACAAAAGGCTCCTGAAGGAGGACAATTAAGAAATGGATCATATCAAGCATTTATAGCATATACAATTAATGATCAAGTATATGGAGATTATATAGGTATATCTAATGTACAACCATTGTTTGATCATGATGATACTTCAGGGTCATTAATATTAACTTTATCTAATTTAGATACAGAATTTGATCAATATCAATTAGTATTATTAACAGATGTTGTATCAGAAGTAAAAGCATATGTTGTTGGAAATTATAGTACAGAACAAACTACTATTAAATTAGATTATTTAAATCAAGCATTAAAATCACTTCCTCTTGATTTTCTTCCTTTAAGAAGACCAGCATATGAAAAGTCAAAAGGAATGTTTGTTGTAAATGATTATTTAGTAAGAACACAACCTACAGAACAATTTGATTTTAACTATCAACCATTAGCAAATCAAATACAAACTAATTGGGTATCTGTTGAATATCCTGTAGATTATTATTATAATGGCGGTAATAAACCTTCATTTTTAAGAGATGAAGTATATACATTCTTTATAAGATTTATATATAATACAGGTGAACGTTCTTCTTCATATCATATACCAGGTAGAGCATCTGTACCTTTTAATGCAGGTGGTATAGCTGTAGATGAACGTACAGTTATAGGTGGTGATCCAAATGCATTAGATCCAACAGATCCAGTATTTAAAGTATATAATACAGCATTTCCTACTTCAGTTAATATAAATCAAACACAACCAGATGGTGGTATTATTAGAACTAGAGGTGCAATGGCTTATTGGGAGTCAACAGAATTATATCCTCAAGATCAAATAAGATATGGCGGTTTATGTGGTCAACCTATTAGACATCATAAAATGCCAGATGATAATAGTGTACCAGATGGAACAACAGCTACATCTTCACCAGGAGGAGCTTCTATATTTAATCTTGCAGTAGAATTTACAAATATACCATGGCCAAGAGATAATGATGGAAATCTTATAACTAATATAGTTGGATATGAATTTTTAGTAGGAACACGGGAAGGTAATAAATCTATATTAGGAAAAGGTATATTAAAAAATATGGAAGCTTATGCTCCTACAGAAACAGCATCAGGAGATGGTACAACACAATTCTTTATACCTAACTATCCATTTAATGATCTAGGAGCAGATCCATATTTAAGATCACCTGGAAATCTTGGAACACCTACAGATCCAACAGGAACTGTTTCAATTCAAAGCTGGGGTACTGGTATGCAAAACTGGTTACAAGGAACAGATCTTGGTCCTCATACAGGTAATTTTGGTGGTCAAATTAATACATTTTCAAATAATGTACATACATTTCATTCACCTGAATTAATGTTTAATAGACCATTTTTAAATGCATATGAATTAAAATCATATGGTGTATTAACAGGTAATGCTAAAGGAAGATTTCAAAAATCTGAAAAGCATCCAGGTGAAAAATTATTACGTAATTCAACAGCTATCTTAGCAGCTTTTATAGGTATAGGATATGCAATGTATGAAATGAGAGGACCAATTGATAGAAAAATAACAACTGGTCAGTCTTATAATATGGGTCAAGAAAGAGGGCAAGCACAAACTGGAAATAGTACTAATATAGTTATGACACCAGGTAATGCATTTGCTAATGGATGGTCAGCTACTGCTAATGCAACAAGTCCTAGTTTTAATGAAACTACTACTGCAAGAAGTGGAGGTCAAACTGGAGCTGCTCCTCATGCTTCAGGTTGGGCTGGGGGTAATGGTAATTGGTTAACAAGTGGTGCTATTACTGATAGAACTAATGCAACAGGAGGAACACCTGGTATGGGAACTGGTAGAACTTTAGGTGATGCAGCTTTAATAGTAGGAGGAGGAGCTTTTGGTAGTGCTGCTCAAGCAGCAGATCAAGGAGCAATAAATTTAGCACAAAATACACGTTGGAATACAGCAGGTACAATAGGACCAAAAGCAGAAAGAATTTATAAAGGAAGTAGATTTACTCAAACACCTGGAATTATTGGTCTATTAGGAGGAGCTCAAACTTTTTTAAATTATGTTGCTACTGGTGGTCAGGAAATTATAGATTTAATTTATAATCTTTGTAGTTTTCAAGATTTTGCCATGAAATATAACAGTCATGGTTGGTATAGAAATATGAATCAATTACCAGGAGGTACTGTATTTAGACATTCTATAGATACTGCAAGATATTTAAAAGGTAGTATATCTCAACTTAATGCTAATATTAGAATTAATAATTTAAATAGACCTACAACTGTAGCTGTAAATCTTGATGGTGCAGGATTACAAAATCCAGCACAATTAGGTTTTAATGATAATTCAAAGTTTACAATTGGAACTGTACCAGCTGGAGCAGGTATAGCAGATCATACTAATCCTGGAAGTCCTAGTACAACAAATATTGCAGCACATTATTGTGCTATGAAATTTAACATTGATAATCAATATGGTCAATTAGATAGTATAAGACAAATACCAATGCGTGGATGTGTAGAATTTTTTGCTGATCAACTACCAACTGATGCAAGTGGTAATCCTATTATTTCTACATTAACAAGATTTAATACACAACAACCATTATTTGGAGGTGATGTATATATAAATAGATATACAGAAAAAGCTATTATGCCTTTTTTCTGGGATTATTTAGATGATAATGAAAGAGATGGTTTTGTATTTGATTATAGAAAATATCCTAATGTACCATTTCCTACGTATTGGATGAATACAGAACAATATAGATTAGATGAATTAACAAAAGCTATTGGAGGTATGGGTTGGTTATTTGGTGGTGCAAATACTTTTCAAAATGCAATGCCTAATGATTATTATTATTTAGATAGAGATCTTAATGCTTTAGGTACTCTTGGATTTTTTGGTGCTACTGGAGGAAGAGGTAATTTATTTCATATAACTGAAGGTTTTATGTATTTACATTGTAATGGTGTAAATGACTTTTTTGTAGAATCAGAAATAAACTTAGCCTTTAGAGATTGGGGTGAAGATATGGAAAAAAGACATTATGATAGATTAGAGTATTCTGATCTTACAAGTCTATTCCACGTTGATCATATTAAAAAAGGTAACTTCTATAAGTATGACAAAGCATTAAGTATAGATCAATTTATTACTAGAACAACATCTTTTGGTAATATACAACCTAGATATTATGATCCATTAGTAGCAGAAACTTGTTATACTACATATGAAAAACGTTTAATATATTCTTTACAAGCAAAAAAAGAAGCAAAGAAAGATTTTTGGAGAGTGTTCCTTCCATTAAACTATAAAGAATTTAAAGATACAATTAATACTATTAAACCTATAAGTGGTTATGGTGCTATGGTATTATTTCCTAGAATGTCACCAAAAATATTTACAGGTAATGATCAATTAACTACAGATGCAGGAACAAAAATAACTGTTGGTGACGGAGGTTTATTTGTAGATAGAAACTTTAGAGAAGTAGTAAACTCTGATGTATCTCATGAATATGGTTCATCTGAAAGTTCAAGAGGAGTTTTAAATACACCAATGGGATTATTTTATATATCTCAAGAACAAGGAAAAATATTTCAAACATCAGGTCAAGGTTTAATTAATATAACTAATACAGGAATGAAGTGGTGGTTTAATAAATATTTACCATCTCAATTATTAGCTGCATTTCCTGAGATAGAAGATTGCCCTCAAATAATTGATAACCCTGTAACAGCAGCTGGTTGTCAAACTGTATATGATACTAATAATGACATAGTTTATTTTTCTAAAAGAGATTGGAATGTATCAGAACAATATACAAACTCTCCATGTATTGAGTATGTACCATGTGATGGATTCTATTATAATGAAACAGCATGTAGTGGTGTTGCACAAAACATAACATGCCCTGATGGATTTACATATAATCCAGCAACACAAATGTGTGAAAAATCTTATACAGATGTTCCATTTGGTCCACCTGCTCCACCATGTGAATTTGATATTATGATTGTAACAGATGCTTCTGCTTCTGTAAATACTCAAAATAATGTAGCATCAATGAGAAATTTAGTTACAGGTTTAACTAATGCATTTAGAAATAGCATGGATCTAGGTTTCACAAAAATGGGGATTATGGCTTTTGGTACACGTGCTTGGGATGGTGTATATAGTCAATTACCAATAGATGTACAACCAGGTAATATAAATGATGCATTAGCTACTCCGCAAGGATTAACATTTAATGATAATTTAATTTCTCAAACAGATCCTTCTGCTGTTACTCCAACAAATCCTTCTGGTATTATGGGAGGTTGGATAAATAGTTATAATGTTGGAACAGGTCAAACTATACGACAAGGTACAAATGTAGCTGATGGATTATGGTCTGGTATAAATGAATTATTTAATCCTGCAAATGCAAGAGTTGGTATTCCTAAAAAACTTGTTTTCTTATATGATGGTTTTTCTAGTGTTGCAAATGTTAATAATACTTGTTATCCTTTTCCAGCACCTAATCCATTTTGGTTTGTAAATAGACCAAACCAATTAACAAGCCCTCCTATGTGTTGTCCTACTTGTCCACCAGGAGCAGGCGCACAATCAGCTATTAATGCTCCACATGTAGCTGTGCCTGTAACTCCACCTATGGTAAATTTAGGTGGTAACTCTCATGCTTCATTTGCATCACAAGGATTTGATGATGATATTATACAATGGTTACAAGCTAATGTTCATGTAAATCCTCAATATCAAGATTCAGCAAATCCTAATTTTATTGGACAATTAGAAATAATTCCAGGATGGTTAAGAAATAATAATGTACCTACACAAGATCAATTAGATTATGCACAAGCAATGGCAGGTAATGATTTTATGACAGGAGATCCAAATCCATTTATGGCTGGAAATTTTCAATTTGATAATATACCAGGTATTGTTGCTGATCTAGCAGAAGCAATATGCCCAGGTGTAACACCTGAGTGTGGACCTAATTGTTCATATAACTTTGTAACAGAAGAATGTGATTGCTTTGAACAAGTAGATCCTATATATGAAGATGTATTGACTTACATACCTTTTCAATTAGATAACCCAACATATTTCCAAGATGTTTCTTGGACAGTTAGTTATGATCCAAAAGCAAAAGCTTGGATCTCATTCCATGATTGGCACCCTGAATTAACATTCAATAGTATTAATCATTTCATGACATCTAAAACTGTAACTACTGAAATACCACAATGTCCTCCAGGATATTCATTTGATCCTAGCGTTGGTGAATGTTGTATTACTGTTACTGACTCAGATCCAGCATTTGTTGAAATAGATTTTACAGAAAGTATAGTAACTTCAGTAGATACAGAAAGATCTGCATTTAGTGAAGATTTAGATGTATTCTTTTTAAATGATTATTCTGGATCAACTAGACCTGCAGCTAATAATACACAAGTATTTCAAAAACAATTTATAAATACTTGCATTACTTTATTATCTGGTGGAATGGATGGTGGTTCTGCAGGTACAAATAATGTACAAGTTGGTGTAGCAAATTGGTCTAATAATAATACAGCAGGTGGAAATCCTTCAGATTATATTGTTTCACCTCTTAACGGAAATGCAGCAACTGTAACTGCTGATGTTACTGCTATTCCTAATAATGCAAATGGAGCAGCTACAACTTATCAAGCAGCTTTAAATAGACTTAATGATGCTAGTATGTTAGGTGCATCTACTGCAACTAGACAAGTTGCTATTTTTATTACAGATGCTGATGTTGCATGTCAAAATACAGCTAATTTTCCTCCTAATGTAGAAGTATATGCTGTATTTGCATCAGGTAATGCTCCTGCTTGTGGTAATGCATGGGAAAATACTATTAATTGTATGCCGCCAAGAGGATTTAATGGTAATCAAGGTCCTTCTGTTTGTAATGTTAATCATTTTGCAGTTGATGCAAGTAATTATGGTGATGTAGCACAGCTTATAGTTGATTCATTAGTAAGTTGTAATTGTCCACCTAATACTGTTCCTGATACGCCTGCTACTATACCATGTGATCCAGATCCAAGTGCACCTTTACCACAGTGTGTATCTTGTGAATGTCCACCTGGTTATACAGAAGTACCTGCAGGTCAAGTTTGTAGTTCATTTAATCCACCAATATGTAAAAGAGTTTTATGTGAGTGTCCTCCTATACCTGTGCCTGATCCATCTCAAGCAACAACTTGGTTTGAGCCTGGTACTCAATGTGATGATTTATTTTTAGCAGGAACACCAGGTTATATAAATCCAAATCCTTTAATATGTAATTATGAATATCAACAATGTGTACCTGCAAATTATGAAGTAGGTGGTATATGGAAACATAATGCAAGAAATGATTTATATGCAAACTTCTATGGTCAAGATTATCCATGGGAAATTACATTAATTGAAAACTCAGGTCAAGTAGTAAATACATTAAGAAGTGTTGAATATCAAATGGAATCTTATGTTTATAAAAACTTTAATTTACCAAGACCTCAACAATTAATAGGTACAGATAAATGGCATGATTTAGATTGGAATTTTGATGAAGCAGTTATATTTAATTCAGAACAAGTATCTGGTCTACTTACTTTAGATCTATCTCCTAAAAATAATGTACCTTTGTTAAATCAATATCCTATAATTAATCCTCCTACTGATATACAAATTTTATATTCTAAGGAAGAGCAAAAATATAGATTTAATCAATTCTGGGATATTACAGATGATAGAGGTGAGTTTAGTGGTATAGAAAGATCTATTTGGATTACAAGATTAAATGGTTATATAAAAGATTTAAATCAAGCAAATCTTAATTATAACAAAGCAGAGTTACAAAGAAAGAAGTTTAGACATTACTATAACATGTTAGTTCTAAGAAAGAATGTTTCAGGTGATAGAAAAATGTTACTTAAGTTAAATAACAGTAAAATGAATATATCTTTTAGATAATGAAATTAAGTAAAGACGGATATAAAAGAAATAGTAAGGATGTAAATAATCCTTATAATATTATACCATCTGGAGATATAACTATGAAAGGTGTAGACTTTCCAGTTATGGGTACAGATAATTTTGGTAATCAACAATTAATGCAACCTGGTTTTAATTATAAGTTTCCAGGTAACATGGTATTTGAACAACCTGTTCAAGACAAACCAACAAATAAAGTAAAACAAAGAAGAACAGAAAGAGATAATAAATTACTTCCTAATTATAATAAACAAATGGGAAATGTATCTACACATCTTATGACTACTATTGAAATGACAGATGATGATGGTAGTCCTATTTATATGGTTATACCAATGTTATATCCTACTGTAGAAGGACAAGAAACTCCAGATCCTACATCATGGACAGAGTTTCAAAAAGGTCAAGAACAAGATGCTTTTAAAATGGCGTTAGAAAGAGGAGAGGTTTATTATTTTAATTCTGAAGAAGAAGCTGATGCTTTTGCTAAAGGAGGTTATAAAACTCCAAATTTAAAAAAGAAAAAACATGGGGGAGAAGATTCTGAAGATAATACTGATCAATTAGGTATAAGAACTGCATTGCAAGCTATAAAACCACTTTTAGGAAAAACTCTTTCAAAATTCCTTCCTTTAGTAAACATGTTTACACCATTAGAAACTGGTAGAGGTTCTACTTTAAGTGGCACACATTTTTCTAATATACCAGATATACTAGAAATGAATAAAGATGACATACAAGTATATGAAATATTACTTGGTAAAAAACCTCCTAAAGAAGGAGTGTTACTTAACTCACCAGAATTTGATGAATTTAGTAAAGCGTTAATTTTAGCTAATCAAGCTGACTCAATTGAAAATTCAATAGCTGAACAATTTAATATACCTAATTATCAATCTACTGGAGAAGTATTACCAAATACACTTACTGATGAAGAGATGGCAATAGCAAATAAATATCAACCTGTAGTAGATTGGTATGGGTCATATTTAAAAGGTAATACTTTTGATCATTTAAAAAACAAAATAATTGATAATTCTGATAAACCAGGCTGGACTAATCGTTTTTTTAAATCAGGAACAAAACAAGGTCTACAATATATAGATGATTATCCTTATAGAATGCAGCATGAAGATTCTATATGGCTTGAACCATTAGATGAGCCAATTATTCTAGGACCTTCTATAGAAGAAAAGTTTACTGGATCACTTGGACAACATAAACATAAGAAGGGATATTCTACTAAAACTAGAAGTTCAATTACTATAGATCCAATAAATAATTATATTGGTCCTTTTACTGAGGAACAACAGAAAGATATTATGGCTCATGAATTAGGACATACTGAAGGTGGATTTTTTGTAGGAGATCAAAATTTACAAGCTAAAATAAATAAAAGAAATAAAGCATTTCAAAATGTATGGAATCAATTATCAGAAGATGAACAACAATACATGACAGAAAACCCTAATGAAATTAAACGGTGGTTAGATAGAAATTATAGTACAACACCAGGATTTCATAATGCAGATCCATCAGAAGTTAGATCTGATTTAATAGAATTTAGATACCAAGCAGATAAATCAGGTATATATGATAGTTCAGGGGATTATAAAAAATTTACAGAAGAGGATTTAAAAAAGATGAAAGAAAAGCATGGTTATAATAGATTATTTAAAAACTTTTCAGATGAAGATATTATATGGCTTATGGATAATGTTGCACAACAAACTCCTCAAGGGACTGATAATCCTTTTGAAATAGTAGATGATTTTGGACAATCTAATTTTATGTCTAGAGACGGTGGTCAGTTACCAAAAGCTCAATGGTATAATCCATTTGATCCAAAGTATAAAACTTTATATCAAGGTGTTAAAAGTTTTTTTTCACCATCTAAAAATACACTTAATTTAAATTATAGATCAACAAGAAACCCATCATTATTTACTAATAAACCAACAGGATCAATGGGACAATTTAATACAGTGTTAAGACAAAATTGGCCTTATGCAAATTGGCAAGATTATATAGCAAGCCAGCAAATTCCACTTCAATCTTCTAATATTCAATTACCTACAATTATAAATGATAGTGAACTTACTAAAATAATAGATAATAAAGGGGATATAAACAATAATTTATTTTTACAATATCTTCAAAAAATTAAAGGTTTATCTCCTCAAGAAAGATATGACAGAGGAAAAATGTTAGGAGTTTATGAAACAATGATGCAAAATAATAGAGGTAGAGGTGCAATTAATTATAATGCATTTGCAGATGAAGTTCAACAATCATTAAATCCTACATTATTATTTCCAACAATGTATACATCATTACAATCTCCTACTTCTAACTTTACAACTTATTGGCAAGGAGATGAATCTAATATTTTTAAAGGTGACAATTCTGCAAGAGGAAATCTTTTATTAACAACTATAGATGATGCAGGTGTAACTGATTATAGTAAAACTACAGGTTCTGCACATTTTGGAAAAAATTTAACAGATAAACTTGTATTAGGACATAATAGAGTTGCCTTTAGTGATGAGTTTCCTGATGCAACTATTTCAGTAGAAAAACAATCTGATTATGCTCAAAAATATAATAAAAATCTTCAAAACCGAAAAGATTATTTAAGTAAAGAAAATCCAGTAAATTATGACGGACATTTAAGAAAAATAGAAAATTATAATTATGTTTTAAATTATATCAAAGATGTAGATACAAATCCTGAAGAAGCTTATCATTTTATAGATGCTATGTTAGAAACAGAAGATGGCATGCATTGGACAAATCAACACTTAATAGGAACAATACGTGACTTTATACGATCATCACCTTCAATACGTGCAAATGCAGAATACCGTGGTCCAAATGTATCAGATAAAGATTATCAAACATCTGTAGATATATCTAATCATAACTTTTTTAATAATGAAGAGTTTAATTCAATTATGAGAAGTAATGTAAATGCACCTAATATATCAAAAGAATTACAATTAGAAATAGCACAACATCCTGCATTTAAATCATTTGTTGACTCAAAAATAAAATATGAAGAAAATTTAATAAATAAAAGTAAAAAACAAAATAAAGAAATAAAGGAACAAAATAAAAAAGAATTAGATGAATTAAATAATCCATCTGAAGTAGAATTAAATTTAAAAGAATTTAGAAAAAATCCTCAACAAATATTATTATCTGAACTTGCAGATTATTCAGCAAAAAGTGGTAAAGATTATTTACATTTACCATTATCTTCAACAGTTGCAAAAACTCAAGGATATACTGCAGATAAATTTGGAGCACCCAATCCTTTATATACAGAATATAATTGGACTGGTCATAGTTGGAATGATTTTCTTAGTGAAGTAGATCAAACACTTGGTAATTTAATTAAATCAGATGCTGTAGGTAAAGAAACTTTAGGACCTTTTACTTTTGATAAAACTAATCCTAAAAAAATGATTGTTACTTATAAACAACCAGATGGTAACACAATAGAAATTTCAGGAGGTTTTCAAGAACAAAAAAATAAAATAGAAGAAATTAGAAATAATTTTTTAACAAATCAAGGATATAATCCTGATGATGTAACTGCTATTAGTAATCCATCTGCTTATCCAAAAAGGTATCAAAGTATATTAAATAAAAATACTGAAAAACAACTTAAAAAAGATATTAATAAAGTTTTTGGAAAAGATTATCCTTATGAAATTATTACTGATCAAAAAGGAAATCAATATATAAGAGTTAAAGTGCCTGATAGTTATTTATCTAAATATAATTTAGATATAGAATCTCCAGGAATAATACCTATTAAAGGAAAAGATTTATATAAACTTGGTGGTTCATTACCAAAAGCACAATATAAAGATTTGTTTAATCCTGCAAAAATAAAAAAAACAATACAAACAGTAAAAGATACAAAAGATTATCTTCGTAGTTATTTACCAACTTGGTTAGGTGGCACATCAAAAAATATATCAAATGTTGGAAAAGATTATTATAATGCACAACCAGGATACTTTCAAAATTATCATGGTTTAACAGGTAATACTTTTACAGATATAGTTGATCAAAGTAAAAAAGATTTAGCATTTTTTAAAGATGATCTAGATGATGATTTAATAAGAATACATAATGAAGCAATAGGTAGAGAAGCTAGGGGAAATGTTAATTATAATGCATTTGAAGATCTTTATGGAACAGGAGAGGTAGGAACACCAACAACAAGTTTATTTGAAGATTTTTCTATGGTTCAACCATTAGATTTAAAAAGTCTTATATATAATCCTGAATATATAAGTACACTTCAAATGGGTAAACCAGTATTAGGTGCAGGTAGTCATTCAATGGACGTTAAAGATATGTCTAAAAGTTTAACAGGAAATACATCTTATTTAAATATAAGAAATGATATTCTTGAAAGAATGAATACTACAGAAGGACGTAGAAGAATAAAAGAAAATTATTTAGGTCCAAATGCAAGTGATACAGATGTAGATAAATTTATTGCAACATATAAACAAATACCTATTATAAATAATTTTAATTCATATGGTCCAGATGATAGTCCGTATTTCTTTTCAGGTGAAAACTATAATCAATTAGAAAAAGGTATATTACCTTTTGTAAGTATGAATACAAATGCATTGCCAGAAAATTGGTTAAGAAATATTTTTAGACATGAAGATCAACATGCACTGGACTATGTAGGAAAATTAATAAGAAATTCTGGCAATACTGAAAAAAATGTTTTTGGTTTTGGATCTACTACTATACCTATAACAGATGATGCAACAAAAATATTTGATCAAAGATTAGGAGCTGCAAATACTAATTGGTTTTCACCAAATTTAAAATTTGTTGATGATGGTGGTCTTACATCATCTGCATTATTAAAAAATCAAATGTTAATTGATGATGGTTATTCACTATGGGGTAATGCAGATAAAGGTTTTGGAGTAAGAAATAAAGAAACTCAAGATTATATGACCGAACCAATAAAAACAGTTACTCCAAAAAAAACTAATTCACCATCTTTTGAATCACCAGGAACTTTGTATATAGAGCCTACTGCTCATGTTGCAGAGTTACAACAATATCTATTAGATAATAAATATATATCAGATGCTTATGATAATATAACAGGAGATTTAATTTCTAAGGTACGTGCTGATAATGCTAAATTACTACCTGGTACAGATTATGATGGATATGTTATGAGAATATTAGATCAAACAAAAGATACTAAACAAAATAATAAACTTATTGCAAATCTTTTAAATAAAATGTTAACTGGTGTACCTATAACAGCAGCTACGTTAGAAGGTTTAGAGTTAAATAATTTAGAAGAAAAAAAGACAGGTGGATCAATAAAAGATAAATATAATAAAAGATTACCTAAGTTTCAAATGCAAGGTCAAAATAATCCTGGATGGTTAGCAAATAGATTATATAAATCTGTAACACCTATAGGTTATAATATGGATCAAGCAATGGTAGAAATGCTTTATGGAGAAAAACAACCTTTTATGTGGGATGGTGTAGAAACATCATTTGATGATTTTCAAAATCATCCTAGATTTAAAGATAATCCTAATGCTGGAGAATATATTAAAAATGCTTCAGAAGATTTATGGGGTATGTATTTAGGTTTTGATCAAAAACATAATACAGTTTCTAAATCTAAATTTAAACCTACATTAGGAGTAGAAGATGATAAGTCTGTTTATTATTCTTTTAATAATGTTGATGATATTATGGATGACATAATAGAAAGGGGTATTACAAAAGATGCATCAAAAGATAAATGGCAAATAAATGATTCTGCAGCAGGAGGTTTTAATCTTAGTAATTATCAAATATCAAGAGGTATGGATGATGAAAGAGAGCTTCCTTATTATGCTTATTATGATGAATATGATTTTGATATACCAACAGGTTTAGGTTTTAATATTGAAGGAGAAAGTATTGTAGGAAAACCATTTGATATATATGGAAGAATATATTATCATCCAGATACTAAAGAATTAATACCACCAAGTGAATTAGATGCAAATTGGGTTGATTTTGAAAAATTAAAACAAGGAGTTGCTTATGCAGAAAGTCTTAATGGTGAACTAATGATTAATCCAGAATCAACTGCTACAGGTTTATATGGACAAAGGTTTAGTGAAATTTCTACAATGTATGATGGAAGTAGACAAGATTTTGCTAATGATATAGAAGCACAGAATAAATATTTTGAAAATAGATATAGAGGTAAGTTAGAAGGTGTAAAAGGTCTAAGAGAAAGTGGTATAGATTTATATAAAATTTATAGCAAACAAATACCTAGTTTTCCATATACTACAACAGAAGTTGCAGCATTAGTAAACTTTTTAGGAAGACAAGGAACACGTGAATATTTAGGTTATGTACTTAGAGATGGTAATAGTTTAGAATCTGTATTTCCAGATAAATATGGAGTTAATGCAGGACAAGCTAATAAAACTCCTCAAGAATATATAGAAAAATTTAATGAAGGAATAACTAAAAAGCAAATGGGAGGTGAAGTTGATAAAGTAACAGATAGACTTATTAAAAAATATGAAAATGGAGATAAACTTACACCTGCAGGAACTAAACATTTAAAGTCTTTAGGTATGATATAAGCAGTAATATAATTAGAAAATGTGCTAATTATTTAGTATATTATAAATGTATACTGCTTATAATTAATTAATTAAGTAAATGGCAAAAAAATACCCTAACATACAAACTTTAGAAGTTTATCAAGAAGGTGGTGATACTCAACAAGTTACGCCATGTCCTGATGCTACTATTGATCAAGATTTAAATTTAGATAATAGAGAAAGAGCTATTTCTAGATTTAATTATGGTAAAGCAAGTTCAGAAGATAAATGTGGTATTTGTATATTTTTTGACATATCAAATAGAATGAAAAAGTGTATAAATGATAAGTCAGGTAATATTGGATATTGCTGGAGTAATGATTTTAAATGCACTGAACAAAATGTTTGTGATAGTTATGAAAAAGGGGGACCATTAAAAAATAATGACAGTTCTTATAGTAAACAAAATCAAAGTGTTTCTGATTATGAAGAATCAAAAGAAACTGTAGAACAAATACAAGAAGGTTTACAAATGCCTGGTTTAAATGAACCAGCTGTTGCACCACAAGAAGAAATGGTTATGCAACAACAAGCACCAGAACAATCTATGCAACCTCAACAAGCTATAATACCTCAACAACAAATGCCTACATTTGAATATGGAGGATCTTTAAAAAAATTCCAAGATGATGGAGATAATGATGATGTTGAAGGAATGGAAGATGCAGAAACTAATTATCCAGGAGCTGAAGATAACAATAAAAGTGAAGAAGATATAATAAATGAAGTTGAGTCAGAGGTTGCAAAAGCAGATGAGTGTGCTGCAAAAGGTGGAAATTATAATTCTTTAACAGGAGTATGTGAAGGATTAGATAATAATACAGATATATTTGATGCAAAAAATAATCAAGAAAATCAAATATTAAATAAATTTGCAGATTGGCAAACTAAACGTGGTAAAAGAAGACGTGATAGATCTAATAAAGTAGATACTAAACCTTTTATGATGTATAATGCAGGAGAAGATACTAACATATTAAGTGATATAGTAAATTTATTTCAAAGTGGAATTAAAGATTTTCAAAACTTTGATGTTGATCCAAATAAAATAACTAAAAAAGAATTTAGAAATTTTAAAAAGGTTTTAAGAGAACAAAATCCTGATGCCTCTAAAAAAGAAATAAATCAAATGGCAAAGCTTGCATTTCCAAGTGCAGGTAATAATAGATGGGGTAAAGAAAATTATCAACAATTTAAAATAACAAATCCATTTGATGAAACTAGATTCTTTGATCCAACACAACCAGATAAACTCATAACATACGAAGAGAAAAGAATGAATGAGTATAATCAATATGTTAACAATAGAACTGCTGCGTATCCTGATTTATATCAAATATCTAGTATGGATATGGATGGTAATATAACTTATCAAGGAGATAAGCTATTAGGTGATATGATTGAAACAGAATATGTACCTGATGCTGTTATGCTTGTTCATAATGAAGATAATACAGGCATACAAGGTTCTTATGTATTTGATGGTGTTGATGAAAGAGGACAAAAAAAATATAAGTATATTCCTTTTGATGCAGAAAATCCTACTAACATAACTTATGAAAAAAGTTCTCAACAAACTGCAAATGATTGTTTTGAGTTACAGGAAAAATGTGCACAGCTAACACCACCTGGAGATTGGGATGCAGCAAATTGTAAATGTAATGAACCTACATCACAAGAAAAAAATAATGAAAGTGTACCTGAAGATGCTAATCTTGATGATATGGAATTTGATCCTGATTTAAAATACGGTGGTTCTATCCCTACTTTTTCATTTTTACGTGATGGTGGTGATCTAATGCATTTTCAAAATAAAAGTGAAATTCCTGATTGGACAGATCAACAATTAGAATTGTGGTTAAAAATGCAAGAAGATTTACTTGCTCTTGGAGCAGGATATGGAGATGCTAGAAATTCTAATTATAGAGCTGGAAGTATAAATATTAAAGATAAATCTACATGGCCACAAGCTGATGAATTTAATCTTTATTCAAACATTATAAGAGACTTTCCAAATTTTCCTAACCCTTCAACAAGAGAAGGAAGAACACAATTATATAATTTAAATAAACAAGCACAAGAATGGAATTTATCAAGAGATCCATTTTTACAGTATGAAACAACACCAAATGTATTTTGGACTGTTGATAATGAAGGACAAGTATATCCATATAGAAATGAAACTGTAGAACAAAAAGAAGTAAGAACAGGAAATTTTTCTAACTTAAAAGATGTTATAAATTTTGCTAATCAATATAATTTAAATTTACAAGATGTAAGCAAACTTACTGTAAATGGAGAACCTTTAACTAGCATATATAATTTTGGAAAAGATGCTGAAATGGGTGATGAAAATAATTTAAATTTAGAAAATACTTTTTATGATGCTAATAGATCTTCATTATATGAAAATATAATAGCTAAAGACTATGAAGAATTAGTAAGAGATTATAAACCTCAAATTGGTACACCTGGTGTAAATTATCCTAACTTAGCTTCAGGAGAACAATGGACAGCAGATGGTAATATTAAAAGAATTAATAATAGTGATTTAAGTGGTGGAACTATTGTAAAAGCTAAACCTATATTAAATCAAAATGATGGAGTTCTTAAAGAAGGAGAACCTATGTCTTATGAAGATTTTAGGAATCAAATTGTAGCTAATTATAAATCAGATTATCAAACAATAACACCAGACAATTATGAAGATGCAGTTTTAACTAGTCTTAATCCATATTTTAAAGGATCAAAAGGAGGTTATGGTGGACCTACTATAGGTTATAATACAGGCAATGAGTTTTTAAGTATAGGTGATAACGAAAATTTATTAAACCCAATGTTTGTTGATCAAGGTCCAGTTGATTATGAAATGAATAGTTTAATGGGTTACATTCCTGCTTTAGTTGGTGGTGTAGGTGTAGTTAGAGGAGGTCTTGGTCTTGCAAATAAACTTGCACGTGTAACTGTACCAGGTAGTTCAACTATAGGAGCACCAGTAACATTTGGTCAATTAAATAATGCATATTGGTCACAAGAAGCTTTAAGAAATACATTACCTGAAGCTTATACAGATTTTTCTGAAGGTAGAACTGGTGAAGGTTTTGGTAATTTAGCACTTGGTGCTCTTGAGTTAAGTGGTGTAGGTAACACAGGTCTTGTTAATGTATTACCTAAAAACTTTAATCAATTAAAAACACTTAATAAAACTTTTCCTGCATTAAATCAAAAAGGTGTTAATTTAATTAATACTCGTTTAAATCAAGCAGATAATTTTAAAACACCATTATTTAATGTTAATCCTTTTAGCAAACAAACAACACAATTAGATATGTTAAAAAACTATAGAAATAAAGATTTTTCAAGTGCAATTGTAAATCCATTATATGCACCACAAAGATTAACCACTACACCTAGTATAAATTATAATGCATTTAGTAATTTTAAACAAACTGGTGGATCATTATATAAAGCACAAAATGGTGCACAAGATGCAGCAGCAATGTATATGGTAAATCCAGAACAATTTGATTATGAAGCTGGTATGCCTAAAGAAGGAGCTATTAGTTCATATGGTGATGTATGGCAAGGAGGTCAATGGGTAGATGCAACAGAAGAAAATCAAGGATTTAACACTCCTGATTCAGATCAATTTAATGTAGTAGGTGATGCATTTTCAGATGAGACTGGTACAATAAACCGTAATGTAGGTGATATGTTTACAGCTAATGCAGTTAATCAAGGAATGAAAAAATCTGCAGCTAATACATATGATGTTAGAAGAAGAGATATAGATATGAATACATTTAAACCAAAAGAAGGTTCTATCAATAGATCCTATGGTGATGTATTTAATACAGAACAAGATATGTTTGTTGATCAAGCAAATGTTACACCAGAGTTTGATGTTACTGATGATTTTGCATTTGAAGGAGATGGTAATACTTTAAGTAGAAGACAACTTAGAGGTGTACGTAGAGATAAAAGAAGAGAAGATAAAGCTATAGAAGCAGGTTTTGAATCTTATGAAGATATGCAAGCAGCAAAAGAAGAAGAAAAAGCTTTAAGAAAACAAAGAAGACAAGACAGAAGAGATAGATGGGGTGATACTTTTGGAGAAAGAATGAGAAATAAACTTAACTATGTTAGAGATAGTAAAGTAGTTCAAGGTTTTGAAAAAGGTGCAAAGTTTTTAAAAGAAGCAGCAGGTATTGGTAATAAAATATTTGATCAAATAAATGAAGGAAAAGAACAAGCTTATAATTTAGCTACTAGATCTTCAGATGATGCATACAATGTAATGGCAGCTGATACATTATCTAGAGGAGAAGAAGATGAAAACACAGGACTTATGTTTACAGATAGTAAAGTAATTTCAAGACAAGATGGTTTTAGTCAATATGGTAGTGAATTACCTAATGCTCAATATGGTTTTAGAGGAACAAGATTAACAAATCCAAGATTTGGTGTTGAATATCAAAGTGGTGAGCATCCGTTAAATTTATTTTTTGGAGCAGATATGGTAAATTGTTGGGGTGGTAGTTGCAGAGATGCAGGAGGTGGTAGATTTAAAAGAGGTGTTTATACTAACTTTAGCCCTTTTGAAACTACAGAAATGGATAATGAAGGAAATCCTTTTACTAAACTGACAGCTAAAGGTGACATAGGAGCTAGATTAAGACTTGATCAAGATTTTTATGGGTTACCTACTTCAGGACCTGCTGGTATAATGCTAGAAGGATATGGTGGTATTGACTTTAATGATCAAGAAATGGTTAGTCCTTATTATGGTGGAAGAGCAGGTTTACAATTTAAAACACCAGTTCCTCAAACAATTTATAAATCTGGTCTTGGATTTATGTATAAAGATAAACATGATTATGTTCCTCAAGGTCAATTAGATTTATTTGCAGATTATAAAAGCAATGACGGATTAAAAATAGGAGCAGAAGCAAGATATGGATTATTAAATGCAGGTGTTACTTATAATCCTTCAACAAGTAATTGGGAGTATTCAGGAGGTTTAGGATTCTTCTTTAAAGATGGTGGTGAACAAAAAGAAAAAACAGTAAGTATTGATACAGATATGTATTATGAATTATTAGCTGCAGGAGCAGACATAGAAATTATATAATTATGGGAAAAAAAGTAAAAGTAAAAATAGGAAATTTACCAAACGGATATAAATTTAAAAATGGTAAAATTGTAAAAGTTATGGCTACAGGTGGAGCACCTTATGGTAATTCATTAGGACCTATACCAAGATCCTTTGCTAATTTAGAAGCAGAAAAAGGTGAGACAGCATTAACTGATTTAACTAATGATGGTAACTTTGAGCTGTATAACATTGGTGGTAAAAGACATCCACAAGGTGGAACTGCATTAAGTTTACCTCCTCAATCATTTATTTTTTCAGATACTGCTAAAATGAAACTTAATAAAGATCAGCTTACTAGATTTAATATTAATTCTAAAAAGAAAATGACTCCTGCTGCTGTATCTAAAAAATTTCCATTAAACAAATACTATTCAGCTTTAAATGATGAATTTGTAGATGATATAACTACAAGAAGTGCAGAGTTAATGTTAGAAAAAAATAAAATGAAATTATCTGAATTAGCATTTGTATCAGAAAGTAAAAAGAAATTTGAAGATGGTGTGCCTTTAGCAGCTTATCCATTTTTAATGTCTAAAAAAATAGATCCAATGCAGTTTGTTCAAAAAGTAAATAAACTTAATGAAGAACAAGCTATGATGCAAATGATAGATCAGTTACCACCTGAAGAACAAAAACAAATATTATCATTACAAAACTTTACAGGTGGCCAAGGAGGTCCTCCATCACAAGGACCACCTATGGCAGGAGGAATGCCACCTATGCCACAAGCTCCACCACAAGGAGGAGGAATGCCACCACAAGGTATGATGGCACCACAACAAATGATGGCAATGTATGGTGGATCATTACCTAAAGCTCAAAATAGAGGAGAAGTTGCTGGTATGTTAAATGCTTATCAAAAAGAAATAGAAGATACTAAACAAGCATTAAATGAAGCAAATCAAATAAGAGTGATTAATAGAGATAGTATGTATCAACCTCCTATTGATAATAAATTATTTGGTGTTAATTATAATCCATCAACAGGTGAATTTAATCCCCCACCTCCTATGATATATAGACAAACAGTTACTCCTAGTCTATATGGACCTGGTTTTAAACTTGGTGGAGGATTGCATAAAGCTCAATTTGAATCTCCTGAAAGTATGCAAGTAAATTCAAAATTACCTTCAGATAGATTACAAGAAGTATCAGATATGGTACCTTTTAATCAACAAGATTTTACAAGTAAGTATCCAAAAATAAGTTATGGTAATGATATAAACAAAGGAATTAATCAAGGATCATTAGTTACATTGGCAGAACAATTAGTTAAAAAATCACAAGGTAAACCTGATCCTATGTATGATGGAAGATATAAAGAAGATGCGCAAGCAGACTATGCACAAAAAGGTGGTATGGTAGCTGCTGGATTATATAATGCAGCTTCACCAGATTCACGTAATATGATTCCTGCAGGTTTATATAATAATAAATTAAATGAATTTTTATATGGAGGAGAAGATTTTGAAAATAGATATGTAGATTATGAAGAGTTACAAACATTTGATGAAGGAGGAGAAAAAATTTATGGTATGGATAGATATAATCAAATGTTAGATTTATATAATTCTGAGGATTGGGACAAAGTAAATAAGTTTGGATATGAATCTTATTTAAAAGCACGTGATAAATATTCTAATCTTCAAGCAATACCTGAAATGACTCAAGAAGAATATGAAGAAATGTTTATGCTTGATCAAAAGTTTAAGTATTTAATGCATGAAGCAGGAGCATTAGATGGTATAACAATTACTTTACCTAATGGTCAAACAGTAACTGGTAATGATATTAAACAACATGATGCATGGGATAGGCCAAGAAGAGGTGGAGGTTTTAGCGATGGAGATCCTAATGGTATGTATAGATTAGTCTATGAAGAAATAATGAAAAAATATCCTGATGCTGGCTTTGAACCATTACCTACAGATAAAGATGAACTTATGAATATGGTGTTAAATAAACAAGCTACATTTAGTAGTTTAGGTGGATTAAAAAAACATGCTGAAAAAATGTCTGCTGATGGAGATGATAGTTGGTCAAATTTATTAGGTAATGTTAATTTAGAAGCTTTTGGAAGTGATAAAGGTGGATCAGGTTTAATGGGAGAAGATAGATGGTCTGCTTTAGATGGTAAATATGGTGATACATTTAATAGTCAAATAATGCAATTAAATAATACACCAGGAGAAAAGAAAGTAAGAAATGTTGAAACATGTTATCTTGATGCAAACGGTCAAGTAAAACCTGATCAAGCAAAAGCTAAAGTAGATTGTGAAACAAAAGGTGGTAGATATGATACTGATGTTTGTCAATGTATAGAAAAAGGAGAATTTAAAATGCCAGATCCTATACCAAATGAATATTGGAAACAAGATATAATGAAGTTAGATGCATTATCTGATGTAGATCTTAATAAATATTATCCAAGTAGACAATCTTTTACAGGTAACTTTATGGATCCAGCTTATAAAGATCCTACAAGAGAAATTGCTGCAATAGCAGAACAAGCTCAAATTGCTGGAGATATGGCTATGCAAATGACTAGTGGTCAAGGATTAGCATCTGTACTTTCTAAAATACAAGGAACAGCAGGTCAACAAATAGCAGGAGCATTAGATAAAGTTCAAAATGATAATGTAGATATTTATAATCAAGCTCAACAATTTAATGCAGGAGTAGCATCAAATGTAGATGTATTAAATCAAGATGCATTAAAAAAGTATATGGATGAAGTTAATACGGTAGATCAAAATTATGATAATGCTAAAAATCAACTTAGAATACAAATAGCAGATGCACGTGCTAATGCTGAAACTAATAGATCTAATACTTATAATTTAAATACTATGACTCCTAATTATAATGTACGTCCAGGTTTTGGTGGAGATATACAAATTACAAACCCTAAAGATTTCTTTGCAAATAATGTAGTAGATCCACAATCACAAATGGATAAAAGAATAGCTTTAGAAAATCAATATATTGAACAAAGATGTGGTAATATAAGTACTGAAGCAGAAAGAATTGCTTGTATGAATAATGCACGTTTAGTTGTTAATGATATGTTTAAATCTCAAAATCAACCTAAAGGTAACCAAACCATTCCTGGTTATCAAGGAAATAATATAAATGTTGATAATAGAAATGTAAATAATAATAGAAATGTAAATAATAATAATAAACCAGATGAAATAACAGGAGGTTGTGGAAGTACACAATATGGCTGTTGTCCTGATGGAGTAACTCCAAAGGCTGATGAGATAGGTACTAATTGTGGTACTGAAGCTAAATATGGTAGTGAATTAAGAGCAGCACTAGCAGAAAGAAGGAATGGAGGATGGTGGTAAACATAAAAGGTTTACCTTTATAAATTTTAAAAACTTAATAAATTTTAGTATTTTTGTAACATGGCAACATATATACCAGGCTTAGAAGATAAATTACCACAAAGTCAACCTTTTGTACCAGATTATAAATTTTTATCTGATGTACTACAAGTAAGACAAGATAGGTATGATAAAAACTATCAACAATTAAATAATGTTTATGGAAAAGTAGTACATGCTGACCTAACAAGAAATGAAAATAAATATGTTAGAGATCAGTATGCAAAACAACTTGCTCCACAAGTAAAACAAATTTCTGGTCTTGATCTATCATTGCAAGAAAACGTTGATGCAGCTTATGGTCTATTTAAACCTTTTTATGATAATGAAAACATCATGAAAGATTTAACAGCAACAACTACTTTAAAACAACAAAGAAGAAAAGCAGAATCATTTAAAAATAGTCCTATAAAAGCTGTAAGAGAGAAATACTGGGATTATGGTATGCAAGGTTTAAAGATATGGGAAGATCAATTTAAAAATGCTGATCAAAGAAAAGCTATGTCAATGGGTCTACCACAATATGTTGAAGATGTAGATTTAGCTGAACAAGCAATGATGCTATTAGAAGATTCTGGTTTAGGTGATGTAGAAGATGTAATAATTTCTCAAGATAATAAATGGATTATTAAACAAAAGAGTGGATCATTAATTACAGCAGCACCAACTGGTAGAATAATAAAAGTACAAGATAAAAATGGAAAAGAAATAGAAGTTCCTGAAACAAAAAATTTAGCTTTGGAATATGTATCTGAAAGATTAGCTGATGATCCTAAAGTACAATCTGCATATCATTTAAGAAATTTTGTTGATATGACTAATTTTGTTAAAGAAAATTCTGAAAGATTAGGTGGAGAAGATAATGCAAAAAAAGAATGGGCAAATACAACCATTAAAAATTATACTCCAAAAATGGAAAATGAAATAGTAACTTTAGATCAAATGAAAAATGAAAAAGAAGTTACTGTTAAAAGTTGGGAAAGTTATGCAAAAGATATAGGTATAAAACCAGGATCAGAACAAGATATTGATTTTATTAAATCTTTAGATGAATTAAAAATATTAGATGAAACTATTAATAGTAAAAAATCTAAATTAGAAACTGTTACTGCACCAACTTCTGATTTAAAAGATTTATTAACTAAAGCTTATACTGTAGCTATGGGTCATCAAATGGGTTCTGATATGCTACAATCCGCTTCTGCTTATGCATTAAAAACAATGACAAGAGAACAGGAATTAAATCCTGAATGGAAAATGTGGGCAGAACATCAATATAGAAAACAAGAAATATTATTAAAAGACAGATTAGAACAATTAAGAAAAAGTCAAGAAAATGTTACTACAACACCAAAAGTTCCTTTATTAAGAAGAACTTCAGGTAATGAAGCTACTACAGGAGGTAATGTAGATTTAGCAACATCAAACATAGAAGGAGATCCAGAAGTATCAGATTTTATAGGTATTCAATACGATGAACAATTAGATGTAATGGAGAAACTTATGCAGCAAAGAAAAGAGATAATTAAACAAATGTATCTTTTAAATGCACCTAAGCTAGGACTTGAGTCTAGTTCTTTTACTCCTATATTTAGTAGGGATTTAATGTCAGGAAATGGTGATTTTATACCAGGAGAAATACCAGAAGAAAAAACAAGTACAACTCCAGAAGGTAATCCTAATTTAATTCCTCCAGATGTTACAGAATATGAAAATATAAAATCAATGTCATGGAGTGAATTTAATCAATTAAATGATTATGATTTAATTCACAATATGTATATGGGTATGAAGCATATGATAGATAATGCAGAAAATAAATTACCATCTTATGCTACTTTACCAGCTGATTTAAAAATAAAAGTTCAATCAGACATGAATAATTTAAAAGGAGACATGTCATTTTTTACAGAAAAAAATGATGAGTTTAAAAGTAAATTAATGGATGTACAAAAAATGCTTGTAGGTACTGATTCAGAATTTGAAGAAGCAGCCGTTGATGGTGGTTCTATATTTGATAACAATGGTATATTAATTAATAAAGAAGAATGGGTTAATAGATATGTTGAAAAATGGAATGAGTTAACCACTCAACAAATGAATAATGAAATACTAGAAGCTAGAAAAGAATCTCCTAATGCATACAGAGCAATGGATTATGGTGCAGACGGTATGTATGATATGAGCGTTGGATATGGAGCTTACATGGCTATGCCATTTGATTTTCCTGGTACTGATTTGGGTACAGATTCTGCTCCTGATCCACAAATGAATATTGGAACTGATGATATAATGCAAGGTTATGGGAAGTATTGGGAAATATTTCAAAATGAAGTAAAAAATGCAGATAATTATCCAGTTCCATTCCAAGATTTAAGACGAAGAGGAGATATGCAAGGAGATGCTGAAAAGTATTATGATTATATGTATAACAAAATAAATAGCACTGTTACTTCTAATGCAGAAAATTCAGAAAAGTTTGGATTTAATTTTTCTGCAGCTATGGAAGGAATGCCTATGATGGGAGATGATATGTATTCTTCTCCTACTTATACATTTCAATATGATCATGCTTCTGATGCTGATTTTAATGGTGGTGCTGTAGATTTCTTTAATAACTTGATAGCTACAATAGACGGTGATGCAGGAACTTTTAGTGTAGTTGGAGGTAAACAATATATTGCAGGAGAAGATGAAGTTTTAGGTTCAGTTGATCAAAATCTTATGCAAGTTTTAAATGAAGCATATTTTGATATTACATCAAATTATGGTAACCCTGATAATGCTCCTAAAAAAGATGGTATTAATTTTAGCATTACATATTCTAAAAATGGTGGTGGAGATAAATTAGATGCTGCATTATATGAAATAACATTTCCACAAGAATGGGCAGAAAAATATATAGAAAAAAGAAATGCAAGTAATCAAAAAACAAGTGGTATAGTTCCACGTACTAATCAATTTACTAATGATTATACAATAACTGTATTAGTTGAAAAAGAATTAGACAATAATATATATAAAACTGGTAATATGACTGAGCAAAGAATTATGGCTGAGTTAAGAAGCAGTGATGGAAGAATAACTAGAGCTGTTCCAGATGGAGGACAAATAACTGTATTTGAAGTATCACCAGGAGTTTATATGTATGAAGATTGGTATTGGAATGTTAGTTCTGATGGAAGTAGAGAAAAAGTTACATTAACTAATATGCAAATACCACAAACACAAATAGCTAATGTACTAGCTACTCAAGAAGCAAAGTTAAATGAAATTGCCACATCAAATCAAGAAATAATGAAGGCTATTAATTTAACAAATAATAATATGTTAGAGTAATATTAACATGGCAGAAATAAATGAAACTACACAAGAAGGTATAAACCTTCCGTCAGGTCCTGAATCACCTGTTAATAATCAAATGCCTGCTTCTCAATCTCTTGTGAGTACTGGCATGGAAAATAATGTACCTGCTGTATCTGATATTAATTTTGAAGATGTGGTAGATGTATATACACAACCTAATACTCCAGGTGATCTTTCTGCTTTAATGCGTCCTGATCCTATTTTTGAATCAATGCTAAAACAGGCTTCTATTCCTATTAATAGTGTAGCACCTATTACTGGTTTAAATAATATTAGAATGCCACAACCAGGATTAGCAACTCAAACATATAATCCTTATGAACAAAATACACCAGCAGATTTAACTACAAAAGATGGTAAAGCAAAATTCTTACAACAAGGATTTTATGATGCAATGACTACTCCAAATAAAAATGCATCTGCTCCAGGTTATAGACCAGATATGGAGTGGGGGATTAGAGAAACAAATTTTGATAGATTTTATGCTAGTAATTTATATGATCAATTAGGATTTCATCCTTATAGGAATAATGAAGAAATATATAATTCTAAAGCTACATTTTGGGATGAGAATCAAAGAGCTAGAAAACAGATGTGGAATACTTTTCAAACAGGTTTTACATCTACATATGATGCTATAGGAGATTGGATGAGTGGTAATTATACAGGTGCTGATACAGATGGAGGTCAAGCTTTTGTTGATGCTATGCGTATAGGTAATTCTTCTAAAAAAGGTTTAGGAGGATTTACAAATAGATTTTTATTAAACTCAGGATATACATTTGGTATTATTGCAAATATTGCTGCAGAAGAAATAGTATTAGCAGGTGTTACAGCACTTTCAGGAGGAGGTGCGGCTCCAGCAGCAGCATCAAGAACTGCGTTTAATGTAGGTAGACTTGGAAAAGCATTTACAGGTTTTGGTGGTAGATACAGAGATGCGTTAAAACAAAGTTTTTTTAATGTACCAGGAGGAAGTAGAATACGTGCAGGTGCACAACTTATGCAAGATCTTAAACAAATAGAAAATGCAAGACAGTTTTTTAGTGTTACTGGAAGAGGTGCTTTAAATTTTCTAGCTCCTAATACTATGCATGCCCTTAGAACTCTTAATACTACTAAAGGTACATTGCGTGGTTTACATAATGTTAAAAGTATTAATAATACATTTGGTGGTTTTTATAGAGACTTTAGAGAAATAAATCTTGCTATAGCAGAATCTAAATTAGAAGGAGGTATAGTATACAATGAAATGATAGATAAACTTTATCATGATTATGTAAGAGTTAATGGTGAAAAACCACCTATGGAAAAATTAGAAGATATTCAACAAAAAGCTCTTGCTGCATCTAGTGCTACTGTAACAGCAAATGCACCATTAATATATATGTCAAATAGAATTGTATTAGGTACAATACTTAGAGGTATGCCAGGTGGATTAGGAAGATTATTAGCAAGACATCAACGTGGTATGGGTAAAAGAATATTTGCTAATAGTAAAGTAGGACCAGCTCAATCAAGAGCTGCAAAAGAAGCGGGTGATCTTGGAGGAAGAATTGCATATGATGGAGGAGCAACTTTTTTACAAAGATTAAAAAACAGAGGTATTAAAGGAGGTCTTGGTGCTGCAGGTGCTTTTGCATTAAGATATACAGGTGCTAATTTTGCAGAAGGTTTTCAAGAAATATCTCAAGAAGTAATTGCTAAAACAGCAGAAGATTATTATACTGGTTTATTTTTAGATCCATCACAAGTAACAAGTACTTTATTTGATGCCAGTTTAAATGATGCAATTAAAGCACAAATAAGCCCACAAGGATTTGAAGTATTTATGTCTGGATTTTTAATGGGCGGGTTAGTGCAACCTGTACAAAGAACATTTACAGAATATTTACCTAGACTATATCAATGGACAAAAGGTAATTATGGGAGTCAAGAAACACAAGCAAAATATCAAGAATACAAAAAAAATAAAGAAGCTTACTTAGAAAAAGCAATTGATGCTTTTAATAATCTTGCAGAAGATCCAATGAGATTATTTGGTAAAACAAGATTAAATGCAACAGAACAAAAACAATTAAATCAAAGATTATTAGAATCTTCATATGCTTCAGATATGTTATCTTTTATGGATGACAAAGATCAAGCTTATTTTTCTCAATTACATTATTTATTTGAAACTGGAACAAATACTGAATTTAAAGGTTTACTTACTGATTGGTTAAAAATGTCTGATAAAGAATTAAAAGCTGCATTTCCAGAATTTAAAAATGAAGTAAAAAATGGTAAGCTAAGAGAAAGAATAGATAAGTTTAATAATAAAATAGATATATATGAAAATGCATATACTCTTGTAAAAGATAAATATCCTAATCCGTTTGATGCATCACAATATACACAAGGTAGTAAAGAATATAATGAAGAAGCTCTTAGACAAATAGCTTGGGATCATTCTACAAAACTTATGATGTATACTGAAGAAACATTTAAAAGAGCATTAGAAAGAAACAATAGTATATTTCAAAGATTATCAAACGATTCTGCTATAAGTAATATGAACTCTTCAGACATCAGTGTTCTTTTAGATCTTAAAGCTCTTAAGACAGAAATAGAAATGTTAGAGTCTGAAATAGCAGTAGAAGCAACAACAGCAGAACAAAATGAATTAATTGAAACAAAAAAAGAAAAATTAAAATTATTAAAAAATTACCTTGATGTTATAACTAGTCCAGAAAATTTTGTTCCTACTAATAAGGATGGTACTGATATTATATTAGGTGCTGAAGTAGAATATGAAGAAGTAGGTTCAGATGTGCAAGGAGATAACATTATAGAAATTGGTGGTAAAAGATTTAAAGCAAAAATTAGTCCTAGTAAAAGGGTTGGTACTTTTGATAGAAGAAAGATAGGAAAATTAAAACCAAGCTTTATGGCTTATTTAAATTTCTTAGCAGAACAAAAAGGAGAATTTATTACATCAGAAAGTTTAGAAGAAGTATTAAAAGATATAGTAGACTATAAATTTTTACAAGGAAGGTCTCAACAATACTTTAGAGCTATTGAAAATATTACTAATCCTGGTGCAATGAATTTAGTAGCTGAAAGAATTGCTGAAAGATTAAAAGCACTGTATGATACTAATCAAGCAAGAGTTGAAAAACTTGTAAAGAAACATGTTTCAGATTTAGAAAAGAATGAATTAATAAATCAATTAGCAGGTCAAGGAGTATATCCAGATGCAGAACAAGTTGTTTTATTTTTTAAAGAAGGTATAATACCAACTATATTTCATTCAGAAGCTGGACAAGTTACCCCTACAGATAATAGAGAAAAATGGGATACTATACAAAACTTAATTAAAACTTGGCAAAAAACTGATGCTTCAGAATCTACAGTAGAAGCTGGTGATGCACTTAATGAAGATGAAATAACACAGAATGATCAGTTTGATGAATTAGCTAGATCAGTAGAAACTCCAACTACTATAACAGAAGAAACAAATGCTGTATTAATTTCTAAATGGAAAAATTATGTTAAAAATAGTACAGGACAAAAAGGTAAAATTTTAAGTTGGGAAGAATGGCAAAACAGCAAAGAAGCTAAACAAATAAAAGAAGTAAGAAATGAATTATTAAATTATTACAATACTAATTTAACTGCTGATCAAAGAAATGAAAAATCTTTTGATGCATGGTTATTTGAAAATAAAAGATCTCCAGAAGTATATAGTATTATAAATTCTAAAGGAGGTACATATACTGATTATGTAATAACAAATGCTGACGCTGTATCAGAAGAAAATTTACAAGATGCTAAAAGAGCAGGTGATGAATTAATATCTTCTGAACAAGGTGTTAATATAATGAAAAAATTAGTATCTGGTCAAAGTCAAGATGATGATAGTTTTTATTATGAATTAGTTGGTAATGATTTAAAGACAAATCTTTATGAACAATATAAAAGTGTAGATCCTAATGGTAAAATTTTAAGAGATAATTATTTAACAGAAGCAGAAGCTATAGCTGCTCAAAAATTTATTGTAGGTCTTCTCCCTGATAACAGTACATTTACATTTCAAGGACAAGATTTACATTTTAAACAAATATTACTTGATAATAATGATAATCAGTTTATAGTAATAACTACACCAACATCATTTGCTAAAGGTGGTAAATTATATTTACGTCCATTAGAAACTGCTAATGATAGAAAAACAAGTTTTCAAGTAGATGATATAGGTTTATATAGACCTTTAGATACTACAAGTTTGAAAGCTACTACAAAAGAACAAAACATTTTAAAGCTTAGACAATCTGAACCAATTAAAATGTATGCTTTTAGACAAGATAATGAAAGTGCACAAGATGCTGAAGTTAGATTAAGTGATAGGTTAAAAGAATTAACTCCTGAACAACTTAATGATTTAAAACTTAAAGTTTCTAGAAATGCAAATTTTGAAAGTTTTAAAGAAACTCCTGGTGGAGCTTTACCAGAATTAGGAACTACAGAATTTAAAAATCCTAAGTTAAGAATAGGTGGTGAAGAACTTACTGTTGCTGTTATGAATGGTGAAGAAATACTAGGATTTTTACAAGGGCCAACAGGAGCTGTTTTATTAGATAATACATTAAAAAATGTAGTTAATCCTTTAAATCTTACAGAAGATCAAGTAGATGAGTATTTTGAAATTTATAATACAACTAAAACTCAAACAAGAACTAAAGCAGAACAATTACAAATAATTAAAAATAATTATGCTAGCAGCATTTTATTAAATGATAAGTTAAAAGAATTATTAGGAGGAGAAACAGAAGTAGTTGTTAATGTAAATAATATAAAAGGTTTAAATTTAAGAGTATCTCCTGGTAAAATGATGTATGCTACTAAAGATAATGCAGCAACATTTTCAGAACTAGTTAAAAATACAATAGATGATAAAGGTAATTTTTGGATTTTAGATAACCGTAGTGATGGTAAAGGTGGTGTTATTACAAATATTACTGATGATGAATTATACAATAAAACAGCTGCTATAGCAGAAGCTGCTTCTGAACAAACAGGTTATAATCCTGCTTATACATTAAGTAGATATGTTGCAGTAACTAGATTAGATAACGGAACATTTACTTTTGTTGAATTAAAAGCAGATCAATTAACTGCTGAAGAACAAAATGATATGGTGTTAAAAATACTTAACACTCAAGATGAAACAATACAAGAAAATATCAATGATGCAGATGAAGTAGTTAGTGATACAAGAAATTTTGCATTTAATGAACAACTAAAAGATGAGTTTTATATATTTGGAAAGTCTGGAGAATTTATTGATATAGAAGTTACAGCAAGAGGTGATATACAAGTTATCTATAGAAGTACTAAAAGAAAAGATAAAAATGGAAAACCTTTAAAACAAACTTTTACAATTAATGAAAACGATGTAAAAGGGGTTAAAGAAAATACAAATCCTTTTAATGCATTTGTACAAGCAATAAATAATAAAATTAAATTTAAAGAAGCATCAACAGATGTTAAACTTAAATTAAAATTAAATAAAGATAACTTTAGAAAATCTATACCTAAAGAAGCAACAATACAAGATCTTTCTAATACTCTTACTAATTTTCAAAAACCATTAAGAAGTAATATTAGATTAGAAGCAGTTATTGCTGATTCAGCTCAAATTAATAATGTTATTAATAGTTCAGTATTACCAGAGGGTTTAACTAAAGATGTTCAAGATGCTATTAATGATACTGATCAAGTAATGTTAAATGCTGAAATGGATTCTCCTGAACTTACTCCAGAGTATATGAGAGAGCTGTTTAAAAATGATTATCAAAATGTTGAAGAAGCAACAATAACTTTAATAGCAAGAAAATTAGCTAAAGGAGAAAATCTATCTAATGCAGAACGTACTATATATCAAAACAAAAAAAATCCTGATATAAGAGAATCTATTAATTTATTAAAACTTACTTATCAATCTGGTGTTATAGAAGAAGGAGCATCTTTAGATGTAGATTCAACATCAGCTACTACATCTGTTGAAAAATCAGAAAGTAAAAAAACATATGAAAAGCTTGAAGAACTAGAACAACAAAGAGAAGATTATGCAGATAAAATTTTTAATGATGCATTTAATAATGTTGTTCCTGATAGATCTAAAGCTACACCAGAACAAATAAGAGAAGCTAATAAAGCAGCACAAGAAGCTGAAGATAATGATTTTACACTTAAAGATTATGATAGACAGATACAAGATCTTAAAAAGAAGCTTGCACCAAAAACTGTAGATCAAATAAGATTTGGTGAAGAACATATTGAAAAAATTGATACTTTTATTTCATGGGCAAAAACTAATTTACCAGAGTTTATTCAAATACAAGATATACAAGATTTATCTGCTAGATTAAAAGGAAATGGTAAAACTGCAGGTATGTTTGTTTTAGAATTAAATAGTTTAGCAAATAATATAGAAGGAAATATATATGTTGGTGCACAAACACCATTTAAATATCATGAAGCTTTTCACGGTGTATTTAGAATGTTATTGTCTGAAGCTGAAATTAAAAAATATCTTGCTATAGCTAAAAAAGAAAAACGTGTACAGTTAAGATCTGAAGGTAAAACATTATCTCAAGCTCTTAATGAACTTAAATCATCTCATAGTATTTATAATAATTTAACAAGAGAACAATTAGAAGAAAGATTATATGAAGAATATTTAGCAGATAAGTTTGAAGAATTTAAAATTAATGCAAAAAGTACAAAAACTAATTCTGAAGTTAAAAGTTTATTTAATAGAATTATAGAATGGATTAAAGCCGTTATTAAAAACTTTACTAAAAATGAATTAACTACTTTATTTGAAAATATTGATGCAGGTAAATATAAAACAGCATCAGTACAAAATAATAGGTTTACATCAGAAATGGTTGAGAATGGTACAACTTCAGCTGCACCTAAAGTAATTCCTATAGATAGTTATCCTTATAGTTATGTAGATCCATTTACTGGACAAGAAATTGTATCATTAGCAAATACATATATGACTGCCAATGATCAAAGAAAAATGATTGCAACTATTGCTTCATTATATAGAAGTTATATAGAAAGAGGAGATTTACTTTCATTATCTAAAAAAGAAATATTAGATAAAGCTATATCTGATTATATAAAACTTTTAAATCCAAGAAGAGATTTTTATTTATCAGAACAAAATGGTTTAGCTTATAAAAGTATTAAAAGAAAACTTAAATCATATTACAATTCTTTAAAAGATAATAGAGATATTATTGCAGAAAATGTTAGTCAATATTTAAGTACATTTGATAATACATTTAATTTAGAGCAAGAAGCTTTTGAAGATCATGAAAATTTAGATGAAACTAATGTAAGAAGAGTAGATGAATATGGTAAAACTGCAAATCAAATAGGTGGTTATACTTCTTTACCACAAATGTTAAGAGAATTTATTGCTACAACAGTATTAGAAGAACAAGATTTATTTGGTAATAAAGAAACTTTAGATGGTATTCCTATTGTAACAACTGTTGATTATAATTTTGCATACAATGGTATACTAAAAGCTTTAGCAAATAAAACAACTGATTTACAAATGTTACAAGCTTTAGCTACATTTAGTTCTACAAATGTACATACAGCCGCTGTTGTTAATAATATATTTAAAGAAATAGGAATAAATGATCCTAGTGAATTATTAGATTTAGAAACATTACCAGCAGTTGCTAATCCTAATTTCTTACAAAAAGTTATTAAAGGTTTTAATCAATTCAAAGTTGATTATATGATGAACCACAAAGATGCAGAAACAGGTGTTGTATATATTTATGCTGCTAATAAAAAAGATGATGGAAATATGCAGTTAGATCAATGGTCAGAACATTTTGAACAAGTATATCCACAACTACTTTCTAATGCTGGTAATAAAAAAGCTGTTGATTTTCTTAATTTATTTAGATCTAAATTAGTAAATCCAAAAGAAAGAAGCAGACAAAAATTAGATGAAGAAGCTAAAAATGCATCTAAAAATTTATATGACTTGCTTGGAATACAAATAAATGCAGAAACTATAAAGTATAGTATGCTTTCTAATAAACCTATTAGAAAAAAATGGGAAGATGCTATTGTTGAATTAGGAATAGCTGCTGGAGCTGATCCAATCTCTGCAGAAGATATTACTGAAATAAGAAATTCAATATCAAGAGGTGAAAATCTTTTTTTAGATAATCAAACTAATATACCAGAAAATGAAATTCAAGAACAAAATACTGCAGAAGAATTACCAGAAAGCACAGGAGTAAGAAGTAGATTAAGAAAATTAGCTAATACAAATTCTTTCTTTGATGAGAGTGTAGGAGCTACAGTATTTAGAGATTCAAAAGGTAATTTTATATATGCTCATCAAATGCCTACATTCCATTTAGTTAAAGTAGCAGAGATGAATGCTAAAGATTGGGCACAAACAAAAATAAAAGAAAATACATTTTTTAATAAAAACTATTTACTAAACAATGATAAGTTTTTAGCTTTAGTTGGAGAAGGTAAATTAAAAGTAACTAGATTTATTGGATCTAAAGAAGGTCAGTTAGATGAAAATGAATTTGGAACTGTTGTTGAAAATAGAGGTTTATCTATAAATCAAAAAGCAGGTGTATCATTTGGTGATTCATCTTCTGCAGAATTTGCAGCAGTAGTAATTAATTCTTATGTAGAAAAATACAATAGAACAAATCAAGAGGTTCCATTAAATGATTACTTTAATAATGAGACAGGTAAAGATGATAAATATATTGAAGCACCTATAGATTTAAAAGTAATGTCTGATGCTAGTACAAATGATTTTGTAGCATTACCAGTTGAAAAATTTGTAGAACAAGATGATGCAGGTGATTTAAAACTTACAGATAAAGCATTAAACGCTTTAGTTTATAATTTATTGCAATCAGAATATAATAGAGTTAAGAAAGAACTAGATCCTAATACTGCTGAAACAGATACAATAGAATTATTTAACACAAGTAAAATTAAAAAAGGTGTTGAAGTTGGACATAGAGGTAAAAGATTTGTAAGATCAAAAGGTTTTATTACTAAAAGAAAGTCTAAAATTAAAGCACTAGTAGATATACAAGCACCTAAAATGTCTAATCAAACTGCTAATGATATTGTTAACAACAAACAAAAAATAATATTAAGATCAGGTAAAGCTCAAGCTAAAATAAATTTACCAGCAGGTGAACAAGCATCTGTATTATTACCATATAAAGTTGATAATGAAACTAAATATGCAAACGTTGTTGTTAAAAATAGAGGTTTAGTTTCTGTATCTAACATAGATCCTTTAGCTTACATTGATCAATTAGGAGATGCTGTAAGTAAAAAACCTATTGCTGGAAAGAAAAAACAAAACACAGCAAAAATAGATAATACAACTTATTATTTCCAAAGATTAGAAGATGCTAAATTTTTTAATGGTTTAAATTTATATGCATATGAATTTATAACAGCAGATACAGCAGAAGAAGCTAATATAGAAACAGGTGTTGAAGAAGTTCAAACAACAGAAGGGACAGAACAACAAGTAGAATTCTTTGAGTCAGACAATTTTATAGAAGAGACTTTAATTAATGCTGCTAAAGAAGGTTTAAATTTTGATCAAGCAGTAGAAAGAATAGGTGAAGACAAATTAAAAGACATTATAGAAGAAAGAATGCTAGTTGATTTTTTTGATTTTAGACGTTTGTTAACTAATACAAAAGCTTTAGATAAAATAAGTGTAGAAATTAAAGAAGGTTTAGGAACAATGGTAAGACCTCAAAAAGGAAAAAGAGGTAAGTCATTTTATCAAGTAACTAAAAAAGGTAGAGAGGCAATGAAATTATTTAATCTAAAAGAAAATGATTTAGATTATAACTTATTACAAATATACATGCATCAATTTATAAATGCTAGATCTATGAATGATGTATTATTAGGTGATCATGCACGTTTATTTACTTCATTTACTGATGAAAGTAAAAGAGCTAAAATGCAAAATGCAGCAGGTCCTAATGCAGCTTCTGCTTTAACAGCTCCTTCTTTAGGTATTACTCATACATTTAATAGTAATGATAGTATCAGTTTATTTACTTATCATGATCCTCAATCTATAAATAAATTTGCTGGAACAACAACTGATGAAACAGATGCATTTATGGTTGGTACTGTTAAAGCATTTAGATATATGTTTTTTGGTATAGGTAGATTATCTATAGAACAAGCTAATCTTTTAGATAAGATTCAAACTGGTGAACCTATTGGTGTAGATGAAATGTGGGGTAATGTAGCATTAGGAACTGAAGGTTATAAAAAATTAAATGCTCTTATAAATTCTAAAAAGTTTGTATATGGAGATGGACAAACATATTTAAAAATGTCTTTCTTTGTTTTAACTCCTGAACTTACATCATATAAAGATAGATTTGGACAATGGCAACCTTTACCTCAAATGGAAGAACTTCATAACCTTAGAATGAAGATGGAAAATTTTGAAAAAGGTAAAGAAACTGTAGCTTTAGCTATTCCTACATCAGGTTCTAAAATGATGAAAAAGAATGTTATATCTGCAGATGAAATGTACAGTAACAAATCTATAGAAGAATTACAATTAGAATATGGAGATAGAAAAATAGACACAGGATTAAATCCTAAGTTTATGAGATTACAAGTAGTAAATCCATCTAACAAAATAGAAATTGTTGATCCACGTCAAATGAAACAATTAGTTTTAAGTGAACAATCTGATAATGTAGAGGTTGTTATAAATGGAAAAACAACAAAACTAGGTGAAGTAAGAGAAGCATATAATAAATCTGTTTCTGCACAAACTATATTACGATTTAAAAATAGAAGAAACTTAGTATTTGATATGGGTACAGCTCTTGATGAAATAGGTAAAAGTAAAGATTTAGGAAAAACAACACCTAATCTTAGATCATTTTTACGTTATGCATTGGCAGGATTAGAATCATCACAAGCAAAAACTCAAATGTTAGAATTCTTTTCATTTGATGAGGCAGGTAACCCTAAGTATGATTTAAACAATCCTATTACAATAGAAAAATTTCAACAATTATTTTTAGCATACTTTAGTAAAGGTATATTAGCTGGTAAACAACATGGTGTATCATTAGCATTAGCATCTAGTTATGGATCAAAAGTAATGAGAGTAGTTAAAAAATTAGATGAAAATGGACAACCTCTTGAAACTGAAATAATTAGAATGGATGCATATAAAAAGAATCCTTCTAAATATAAACCTGTTGATAAATTTGTAAATGATAAATTTGTAGATCTTAAAATAGGTGATGTAATATTACAAGAGTTACAACATAATGTATATGATCCTAAAACAAAAACTTATTATAGTGAGTTTATGATGGCTCCTCATCATAGGGAAGTTCAAAAATTTATTAAACCTGGAGATACAATACCTCAAGTTGTAGCAGAAGCACTTGGTATACGTATTCCATCTCAAGATAAACACTCTGCTATAAGTTTAAGATTAGTAGATTTTTTACCTGTATATTATGGATCTACTGCAATGTTCCCTAAAGAGTTAATAGAAATATCTGGAGCTGACTTTGATATTGATAAGTTATATACAGCATTAAAAGAATTCTATTACAAGAAAGGACAGTTTCAAGAATACGGTAAAGGTATTACAGAAAAAGATAGATATGTAGATTATATTAGATATGTTATTTCTCAAGCAAATAAAAAAGGTTCTCCTATAAATGAAGCTATTGTTAATTGGTCAACTACAGATTCACCATTTTTAGATGCAGAAGAAATAGAAATGATGCAAGATAATATGGCTAGAGAAACAGCTAATCAAATAACTCTTAATGTAAACGCGTTTAATAAAGCTTATGATGTAAGAGTAATAAATTATATTATACAACTTAATGATCAAATTACAGATGAACAAATAGTAAAACTATATAATAAAAACGAAGATCTTTATGGTGCTCTTCAAAGTTTAGGTTTACCTGTTACATTAAAAGAATATAAAGATTATGTAGCTAAAAATGGTGAACCATATGAAGCTGCAATAAACAATGATATATTAGATCAAAGAATAGCATTAGTTGCAAATGAAGGTGTAGTAAAACCTATAGATAATAGAGAAATAGGTTATGGGAATGAACCTGCTAATTTAGAACCTTTATATGAAATAAGAGATTTATTACAAGCAGAATTTCCTGAGATAGCAGATTTTGCTAATCCAGAAGATGTTGATCCTGATAGTTTATTAGGTCTTGTAGAAACATGGGCAAGTATTAAAACTGGTGAAGGAGCTATTGGTGCAGTTGTTCGTCCTAATGTTGTTCTTTCAATGCTAGGTGTAAACAATATAAAAATAAGAAATGAAGCTTTGGGTCCAACTGGTATAGTTAGATTTAACAGAAGAACTTTTGATACTTTTGCTACACCATATACTTTAGATGGTAAGCCTAAAGATAAAGCTACAAGAACACAATATGCTATATCAGCTTTAATTACAATGGCTACAGATAATGCTAAAGAAAGATTGGCTGATGTATTAGGAATAAATAGAAGTTCATTATCTATTGTTGCATCTTGGACATCTTTAGGTGTTCCTCTTGAAACTAGTATATTAATACTTAAAAATCCTGTAATCAAATTAGGATATGATTTAGCACTTAATAAATCAAAACCAACTGATCCTGGTATTGTATCTATTCTAAAAAAGAGACAAAGATTTTTACAATTAAATTATGAAATAAATACACAACCTGTTACAGATCAAGTTTTAAGAGCTGCAATTAAAAATGATTGGGTAGATCCTACACAACCATTAACACAAGGTTTTGGTAAAAATATTACTGGACAAACACCAGAAGAATATTCAGATAAAGATGCTTCTATTGAATATGCTATTAATCAACAAATTATTAATGGAAAAAGAATATCAGACTATGTTGGTTATTTAGGTTCTTTAGTTGATTTACTTTCTGGATTTGGTCAAAGCATGGAATCTTTAGATTCTAAAGCACTTGATTTTAAAAAGTTAGGTTTAGATTTAAATAATAATGATTTTAAAAATTTAACTGATCAAAATTATATGAGTATAACTGAAGGTTTAGATGACAGTTTAACTGATGGAGTTCCTGTTCCTTTTGATGCTAGACCTATTATAAAAGGAAATGATTTCCGTGCTACGTATTATAAAATATTTAAAGAGTTTACAGAAGATTTAATACCAGCAGTATTTATTACAAGAACTAAACCATTCCAAAGAATAAAAGATACTGTATTAGCAAACATGGTTAATAACTCTATGATAATAGATCCTAAAAGAAAATTACAAATAGAAAAAGATATACTTAGTTATTTAACTATTAAAGCTTATAGACAGTTTTTAATGAATACTCCTAATGGTATACAAAAACTTGGATCATTACAAAACGGAATGATATATGATGATATAGGTGGAGAAAATACTTTAACTATAGAAGAAGTTGTTAGTAGTATACGTAATTATTTTGCTAGCAAAGGACAAGAAAATTACTTTATAGATAAATTTGTTTATTTAGATTTAGCATCAAATGAAAACAATAAAGCTGGTTTAAATAGACTAAAAGGAAATAATTGGACAAAAATGTCTGATACAAAAGCTGTTGATCTACAAGCAAGCTTTGCTGAAATATATAGTATACCAGCATTAAGAGAACATGCATATAACTTAATGCATTACTTATTAGTTAAAGATGGTATGCAATTTGATAGAAATACTTTTTTATCTGCAGTTCCTGCTTTTATGTTTGATCAAGTATTAAGAGCTATTAGTACTGGTCATAAAATGTTTAAATCAAATACAGCATCAGATACTAATCTTGTATTTGGAATGAGTCAAGAAGAATTAAATAATGATTTTACACAAGGTTATTTAAAAGCTAATAAAAATGGTTATTTAATACCTACAGTAAGACGTATTACAAAAGATACATCTAATGCTGCACATATTGATTCAGATGGTAACTTACAATTAAATATATTTAATGGTGTAAGTTCATTTATAAATAAAAAAGGGCAAAAGGTTGTAAAAGGTAAAAAGTTTAAATTACAAAGAAAAGGAGCTTCTATATTTGTAAATACAAAATCTAATGAGTATAAAAAACTTATAGCAAATGCTAGCTATTTAAGTAGTATAGGAATTAAATTTAATAGAGTAGAAGATCAAGGTAGAGTTTATTTAGAAATGATTTTACCATTATATTTAAGAAATGAATATCAAGATCAATTTGGAAGTACATACGTTAATTATTTTGAATTAAATCAAGTATATAGAGAAAAAAGATTTTCACAGACAGGTGATATATTAAACATGCTTGAAGGAGAAGAAAATATTGTAAAAGGTTTTCAAGCTACTTATACACCTGTAGAACTAGTAGGTTCTAATCAAAACACAGCTGTTGCATTTGTTAATGGTGAAGTTCCTACTCATGATGCATTAAAGAAAAAATATAAATCTGATGCTGTAGATAATCTTATTGCAGGTCTTGACTTAAAAGATCTTGAAGAACAACTAGCAGGATTAGATTTATCTAATATACAAGACTTATATGATCAAGCAGTAAATACAGGAGAAAATGTACAGTCTACTAATAAAGGTATAACTATAGATGGTAAATCATTAGAAAATACAGATCTTAAAAAAGAATCTGATGTAACTGATGTTAATATAGATCAAGCACCACAAGAAATACAGGATCAACAATTAGCAGCTACTAGCATGTTATTAAATATGTTAAATGCTAAACAAAATGATAAGTCTTCTAAGTCTGATACAGAAATAAAAAAGATTAGAGATTGGTGGGCAGATCCTGCAACAAATAGATATGAAGCTTTAAATCAAACAAAAAGATCTAACTTAGAAGGATTGTTAGAAGAATTTAATAACTTTGACGGCACAGCAGAAAGGTTTATAGAAATAATAAATAATTGTAAATAATGGCTACTTGTTATAATAGAAATACGCCTCAATATAAGGCTTTAGAAACTAAATACAAAAACAAATTAACTGTTGATGGATTTATAGATACCTATCAAAGAGTTACTCAATCAGATGAAATACCTACTGTAGCAGATGTTGAAAACATAATAGCTAGAAGAAAGACTATGATGTCTTTAAATAAAAAGAATTATAAAAAATCTATTCTTGCAAATCTTAGTAGAAAAAATATTATTCATAATATATATGGTGAGTACAGAGTAAATCATAGTAATCCAGCTACAAGAGCTTTTAGTCCTGCTGTATTAAAAACAAATTATAATAAAGTATTAAAATTATTACAATTTAATAATATACCTCTTGAAGCTGTAACATTTAGAAAAATATCAAATAATGTAGATAGATCTAACCCTACATATTTTGAAACATTTATAGTAGATATAAATGAAAAAAATCTTGAAAATTTAGATGAAATAAAAGAAACAGTAAATAAAAATAAAACACATATTGTAGATATTATATCACAATTACAAAGAACATTTCCTACTGTTAATGTAGATGCTGTTACTGTAGCAGAAGCAAAAACATATTACAATAATTTACCTTCTGAACATAAAGCTAAAGTTCCTTTTGATCAAATTAATTCTTATGTTCAAGATGGTAATGTTAAACTAATACAAGGTAGAGTAACTTCTGAAATAGCTATTGAAGAAATGTTACATCCTTTTGTAGCTGCTGCAAAACAAGATAATCCAACTTTATATAACAATTTATTAAATGAAGCAAAAGAAATGTTTCCTTTATTAAAACAAGAAATAGATAATGTATATACAGATGGTAGAGGTTTTACACCAATAGATAGAGATATTGAATTGTTAACACAATCATTAGCACGTCATTTTAAACAAGAATACGAACAAAATCCTACACAAAATTGGAGATCTAAATTAGCAGATTTATTAAAATGGTTTTTAAATTTAGTACAACAAGTAGCAGATTATGTTGTAGGAGATCAATTAAGATTAAATGTTAATGATATAAAACCTAATTCTAAACTAACTGATATTGCTCAATTATTAAATACAGAAGATTTACAAATATTATTTAATCCTAAAATAGATTCACAAGTAAGATATTCATTAGATCCTAATACTAAAAAAGTACTAGACTATGTTAGAGGTAAATCTAATGATGTACAAAAAATGATTATAGATAACTTCTTTAATGTAGTTGAAAATTCTAAGTTTGATATAAACGGATTAAGTACAGATAATGTTATATTAGATAGAAAAAATCATAAATATATTAATCTTTCTGATAGTGATATAACTTATAAGTCTGTTACTACTGCAATAAAAGGAGAACTTACAGATACAGAAGGTCTTTATGAATTAAATAGATTATTAGGAAATGACTTTGATACTTTATTAGAAAGTATTACTATGAACATTCCTTTTGAAGAAATGCCTAAATTAAATGTATTAGATGAAAAAACTGCTAGAGATGCTTATGCAGCATTAGAAAATTATACTTTTGGTTTAGAAGCAGATGGTAGTGTTTTAATACCACAAGTTATAGTATCAGATAAAGAAAGTGGTATTGCAGGTATGATTGATTTATTACGTATACATCCTGATGGTACCCTTACTATTATAGATTTAAAGTCTAGTAAAAATTCAAGTAAAAGTTTTGGTTATACAGATGTAGTTTATCCTGTCTCAGAAGGAAGTATATTTTATGATTCAAAAGATCCTAATAAAAAAGTATTTACAACAAGTCAACAACATGCTATACAAACTAATCTATACAAAAGAATATTAGAAAATAAAGGTTATGAAGTTCATGAGCAATCACAAACTTTTCATGTGATGGTTGGTATAGAAGGTAAAGGTAAAGATCAAAAATTTACTGGTTACTTTAAATTAGATGGAACAAGATTTCATCCATCATCTGAAAGCAAAAGATATGTAGATCAAATAGTTCCTTATAGAGTTAATCAAACTTCAGAAAATACTTTAGATTCTGCTCTTGAAGCTGCAGGTATATTTGAACCAAATAAAGTATTAAATGAACAACCACAAGAACAAGAACCACAAGATGATGCACCTACAGATGCTGCATACAGTGCTATGTTTGATGCTGTAAATACATTTAAAAAAGAAGCAATAACAAGAAAAAAAGCTATTGAGTCATTAAGAAGAAGTACTTTATTTAACATGTCTCAATCACAATACATAGAAGAATTAGAACAAACTATATCAGCTATTAATGTAGCAATGCTTAGAGGTACAGTAGATATTGTATTTACAGATATGTTACAAGATGCAATTAAAAAAATAGATGATGTAGTTGCATATTTAGGTGATAAAAATAATTTTAATGATCCTGAATATATTAAACATGTTCTATATTGGAAAAAATTTATTGAGACATACCGTGGATTAGCAAATATATCAGATGCAGATGGTTTAAATAAAACACAGTTAATATTAAAAGAAAAACTTCAAACAAGATTAAATGATCTTGTAGGTCCAGATCAAAATGATAGAGGAGATAAAGAACCAGGTATATTAGATAATGCTTTAGAAAACTATGTTGTATCTTGGGCTTTTGAAAAAACTAACAGAAATGATCTTACTGAAGATGATGTGAGAGCAATGATAAAACACACAGAAGATATTGGAATGATAGGTCATTTAACAGGTGATGCAGATACTTCACAAGATATATTGTTAGCTTTAATGGCAAAAGAATTTAAAGCTAAAAAACAAGAGTTGTTAGATAAAATTCAAAATAGAAATGAAGAGATAAGAGCAGCAGCTACAAGATTATTAAAACTCATTCCTGGTAATACTATTGATTATAGTTTTATGCAAGTGTTTGATGAAGGTGAATGGACAGGTAGATATGTAAAAGAAATAGGTTTTCAATATTATAGTAAGCTTAATGAACTATATGATAAACTTTCTGACTCAGAAGGAAATGCATTAAGATATATAGAAAGATTAAATGGTGATGAATTAACTGATGCAGAAAAAGAACATAATATAAAATTAGCAAAAGCAAAAGAAGCTTTTTCTGAATTTATGCGTCCTGAAGAATTAACTAGAGAAGGTAGAAAAGATGGTAAATATCATAGATTAACTAAAGAATTTTTAGATGCTAGAAATAGAGTTATGGAATATAAACCTTCTGTTAGACAATACGTTAGAAAGAATGGTGTATCTGATATAGAGATTCAAAATTTTAAAAATAAATACTATGATGAAATAACATATTATAGAAAAATTAAAAATTCTAATGGTGAATTTACAGGTCTAGTTAAATTAGATACAATGAATGTAATTAAAAAAGATTATGTAGAAAAAAGAGAAGTTACTTCTGATGGACAAGAAATGAGAGATTCAAAGTATCTTAAAATAATGAATCCACAAAATGAATTAGAAAGAGCACAAAAAGATTTCTATTTAATGTTTAGAAGAATATATGAAGATGAATTACTTCCTATGTTACCTAAAAATATTGAAATGTTAATGTCAGGAAAAAGTCCTATTATAAGAGATAGGTTTATGAGAGAGTTAGAAAAAAAACCTGATATAGTTAAAAGACTATGGGGTAAAATGGGAGAAGGTTGGACAAATTTTTGGAACACTACTACAAAACAAGAGATAGTTGCTTTTGATGAGTATGGAAATTTTGTAGAAGATACTCTTCCTATTTATTATATAGGTAATCCTAAAACTGAAGAAGATCTTACAGAAATTAATAATAAAATACAACTTAAAATAAAACAAATAAAAACAGCAAAAAATGCTAAAGAAGAAGAGTCATTAAAAGAAGAATTAAAAAAATTAAGATTAGAAAGAAACAGATTACAAAATGCACCTACTACAAAACAAATGAGTAGAGATATGGCAGACAATCTTTTAAGATTTGGAGCTATGGCACAAAACTATGAAAGTCTAGGTCAAATAGAAGATACTTTAAAAGCTGTTATGCATACTATGGAAAAAAGAAATTATGAACCTGCTGAATTTAAAGTAGTAAGTAAGTTAAAAGAAGGATTTAAAAGAGTTGGTCTTAAAGGTAGTGGATCTACAAGAGGTGAAGCAAGATTATTACAAAGAGCACGTAAGTGGATGAGTATGACTTATTATGATAATGAAAAAAGAAGTTTAGAATGGTATGATAAATTATCACAAAAAGTAGTTTCTTTTTCATCTTTAGGTTATGTAGGATTTAACGTATTTGGTAACATTAATAACTTTGTAATGGGTAGAGTTAATAATGGTATTGAAGCAATAGGAGGATTATATTTTGATAGATCAGCATATGTTAAAGCTACTGCAGAGTTTAACAAACGTATGGGATTTGATTATTTTAATAAATGGGCTCATAATTATTATGGTGCTTTTGGTACAGGTAAGTATGAAGAGTATAAACCTTATAGTAAGTTTGAAGCAAGTGTAGATTATTTTAGAATGTTAGATGACAAAACAGATATACGTGAAACAACTAAAACTCCAGGTGTAGAAGGAAGAGCTTCTAGAATGCTTAACTCTGTTGCATATTCATTAAACGATGCATTTGAATATAATGTACAAACTAAAATAGGACTATCTATATTATATAGTTTAGAAGTAGATAATGGTAAACAAGAAGGAGAAGGTGGTAGAAAAGTTATATCATTATATGATGCATTAAAATATGATGCTACTACTGGTAAAATGAGTATGAAAGATGGATATACTCATGTAACTTTAAAAAGTGGTAAAAGAAAAAAATGGAATGATAAAGTTAGATTTGAAGTAAGAAATTACATACGTGAAGTAAATAAAGAAGTACATGGTAACTATGCAAGAGAAGATAGAATGGTTATTCAAGCACATACTATTGGTATGCTTGCAGCACAATTTCATAAATGGATTGCGCCAGCTGTAAGAGCTAGATTTAGAACAGAATACTTTGATGAAAATTTAGGTTGGAAAGAAGGTAGATATAGATCAATGCTTAATTTTTTAGCTTATGCTGCAAGAAATTTACAAAGCATAGGAAAACTTCAAGCTAACTATAAAGAATATCATGGAGATAAAGGTAAAATGAAATTAGGAAATGTTCATAGAACTTTAGGAGAACTAATGATTTTTATGTCTGTATACATGTTAAATAGTCTATTAGCTAATTGGGATGAAGATGATGATGATTCAATGAAATCAGCTACAAGAAAAAGATTTGAAAATGCATTTATGTATCAAGCAAATAGATTACAAAAAGAAATGTTATTATATGTTCCAGTCTTTGGAGGTAGAGAACAAATACAAATTTTAGAAAGTCCTATATCATCAACTAGAATAGCAGGTGAGTTTAGTGAAGCTATGTTAGAAACAATGAGGTGGATACCTAATTTACCAGCATATCTAGGTCAAGAAGATGGTACATATGAATTTGAACAATGGAAAAAAGATTCTGGATTATACTATACAAGAGGATCAAGAAAAGGTAAAGCTAAATTAGGTAAAGAATGGGGAGACTTTATACCATTAGTATATACTATTAATAGATGGTTAGCTTTTGATAATATTAAAAACTTCTATATTAAATAGGATACCCATAATATAATTTTTCAATCCAACACATCTTTGTTTGTTTTTTCAGATTCAATAAAGAATTTATTTATTTCTTCTCTAACAAGCTCTCTTAGTTTTTGTTTTAACCATTCATGATCAGGATGATCTTTTGTTGCCAATAGTTTAAAAGATATTTCTTCTGCTATTTTATCAATTGATTTATTCATAATTATTTAATGTTTAGTTAACATAAACTGAGGTTATAATTTATATATTATTTATATGAAACGTATAGATATAACCCCAGCAATATATATTTTAATAATGATAGTTGTCTTTGCTTTAGGTACTATGTAATCTCACATGCACCACCTGCACAAGCTAACTCACCTTTAAGATCAGTATTATCTTCTACTTCAACAACTTTAGATAAATCTATATCTAATAAAGATTGTTTCATTTCATTATATTTTTCTTTACTTATATCTTCAAATGGAGCTTGAGTATATGTACCACCATCATAAGGTAATACAGACAAACCATTATAATAATCTCTATTTTCCCACATCCATTTTCCTGCAGCATCCCATTCATGTTCTCTTAAAGATATAGTTGCTGATACATTATGAGTATTTGATCCAGTTCTGTGACCTGGTGTTACCCATTCTGTTGCAACTTTTTTAACTCTTTCTAATAATTGGAATGGTGACTCTGTTCTAAGGATAGATCCTTCAGGGGCTTTTTGTGGAATGCTAATTACAGCAGTATCATGAGCTCTAAAATAATCATCTTCAACTAACTCTGGATGATTTATAGCTAGGTAATTATATATAGATTCATTTTTACCTACACGTATTCTTCTTATATAATAATCATTATGCCATGCATGAATACCAGAACTTGTTCCAAGAGTTAAAGATGTTGTTCCTGCAGGTTTTACAGTTGTACATCTAGCTGCTTTGTTTATCCCTATTAATTTGGCTACTCTTGCGTTCTCTCTTTTTACTATATTTGCAGCTTCCTTCATATCCATTTGGAGCACAACGGCACTCCCTATTCCTGTCATTGACACACCTATAAGAGCGTCTCTTTCTGTTGTCTCTTTCCATATCTGTCTTAAATAATGAAAGTTAGTATAACCCGCTTGAAGTGTACCAATAAATGCAGCAGCTTTAACTCTAGCTTCAAAATCTTTTTGAGACTCAACATTTGATACATTTACTTCACACAGATTACAGAATTGATAAGGACGTAATGCTATTTCACAACATGGATTAGTACCCCAGTCTTTATCATTATTAAAGTATATACCTGGCTCACCAGAACCAGATAATTCAACACGTTTCCATAAGTCCATAAAAAACTTTTTAGTTATTTTATGTCTCATAAGTACAGCAGAGTTATTAGCTCTACCTCTTTGTGGATTTTTTTCCCACCATGATCCTGATTTACAACCAATCATTTCTTCATCATGAGCACTAAATAAACTAATAAGAGCAGCTCTTCTAATACCACCAGCTAACACAGCGTCAGCAATATAACAAATAATATCATGTGTTTCTATTGTTGATAAAACATCTCCATCTTCTTTTGAACTTAGCAATCCTTCTATTTTAACTAAACATTCTTTAAGTGGTTGAGGGCCAGGAGCTTTACCACCTGATGTAACTAATGCTGCACCTTTAGGTCTAATGTCTGAATAGTCAAATATTATTTTAGATGATCTACCATTCATATAAGATTTCATAAGAATTTTAACTGCATCAGCCCAACCTTCTATACTATCTCCAATAAGGTATCTTTTTGTTCTTTTACCATAAGGTTTATTAATACGAGGTAGTTTTTCTACATGATGTTTTTGTACAGAATAGCCAACTCCTGTTCCGCCAAGAAGAAGAAACATACATTCACTAAATGAATCTAAACTATCTATAGGAAGATATGCACAATTATATACTCTATTAGGAGAAATCTCAATAGGTTTACCACCAAACTGCATGGATCTCATAGAAGGTAAAACTTTTTTATCATATACAAATTTATATACATCTTCAATTTGCTCTTTTAACTGTGGATATTTTTTAATATGCATAGCTTTATTACGATCAACAAGTTCTTCCCATGTTTCTCTTCTTTCTAATTTTGGTAAATATTTTGCGTATTTCATATGGACAGTAATGTCACTTAGAATCTTGTTGTTTAAATTCATTTTTGTTTATTTTATATAAGTTAATAATTAGTTTTTCCTTAAGCGGTAAATACAAGATAAATAAAATATCTTTAAGAATGAAAGAGAATGGCTATAAATTCATTCTTATTTTAATTTTAATTTTGATATTCTTTTTGTATATTATATATGTACTACAAAAGTATAATATTATTTATAAATAAAAAAATTTAATCAAATGAGTTATAGTGTAATAAAAAAATATAATTGGACTTATTTTGCTGAAACTATTTTAAAAGCATTAACAGGCACTAAAAAAACTTTCATGAAAAATTTAGCAGCTGGTGTAACTGAAAATCTTACAATTGGTTTTCGTACAGTATCTATTATGAATACTCATGCAACAAACACCATTACAATTACTAATGTAGCAGCAGAAACTATTACAGTTCCTGCATTAACTACTGTAAATTTTGATGCTATGAATGGAACAATTATGTCTGGTGATTTAACAATAACAACTGGCACTGGAACAGCAATAGTAGCAGGAACTTATTAAACATTAGTTAAATGGCTACTAATATTAATAGACAAAAAATCTTATCAAGAAAGACGCATACTATTCATGATGGTGTTGGTAATGCTACAGCTATATGTGCAGATTATAATTGTGTTTCTTCAGAGTATGGAGGAACAGATTATAGTTTTAATAATTCAGCATATTGGACTAATTTTGATACAACAGATCCGTTTTCAATTTCTGTATGGGTAAAACCAGAGTGGCTTCAATCAAACGGTTCAAGACAATTTCTTAATATAGGAGTTAATACAGGAAATTGGAATGATAATATTATGAGATTTTATTTTACTAATGGTGGTGGAAATTTAAATAGATTAATAGGAGAGTTTAGAACTGGTGGTAACTGGGCTTTAAATTTGTGGGCATTACATAATCATAATTCTAAATGTGGTTTAGGTATTAGTTCATCCTCTGGATGGTCTAGTGCTAACCGTGGTTATAAAAATACAAATGATTTTACATTAGTTACATTAGTTTATGATCCTTCTCTTAGTGCTACTCTTAGTGCAGTTAGATTTAAAATGTATTGGAATGGAAACAGTTTAGGAGGTGGTGATTTTATATATGATCAAAATCCACAAAATGTAACATTTCCAAGTGGAACAGCAAAACAACTACAAATAGGTGCTAATTTAGTTACTAATTCAACAGGAATGGAAGGTAATTTAGATGATATGGCTTTTTGGGATGTAGCATTAACAGACGCAGAAGTATTAGAAATATGGAACGGAACACAAGCAGCTGGTAGCACAGATGGTACACCAAATAATTTATTATCACATTCTAAAGCTGCTAACTTAAAAGGATGGTGGAGATTTGAAAATAATTTTGCTGATAGTTCTGGAAATAATTTTCATTTAACAAATAACGGAGTTTCATTTGACGCAACAAATAAAGCATAAATTATGTCAATACCTGGATCATATTATATAATAGAAGTTTCAAAAGCAGATAGACTTGCACCTGGAAAAACAAGAGAGCCTTTAAACCCTTCTGATACAAGTAATTTAAGACGTAATAAAGAACGTACTCAATTTGTAATAAGTAGTACAGAGACTATTCCTGGTGCTAATTATGTAAATAAATTTGCTAGTAGAACAGATATGATTGCATATATTAATTCTAATGAGGATTGGATTCTTTCTGATATGACTTCAACAAGAAGTGAACAAGCAAGTATAGAGTTTACTATTTCAGGTACACAAAGAAATAATTTAGTAGCAGCTTGGTTACCAAAAATAATAATGCGTTCTACAGGTGAAGATGGAGAGACAGTAGGTATATCTGAAAATTTTATAGCAGGTAATCCTGAATCTGTTGATAGTGCAAATGTAGAATATAACGATGTATATATTAGACAATGGGATGATGCTGTATCTAATGCAAGAATAACAATGCCTGATGGTGCTGTAGGAGGTGATGGTTCTGCTTCTATAAGAGATACAGTATATGCAACTCATTCTATGATTTTTTTAGCTAATATACCTTCAACTGGTTTAGTTTTACCAACTTTATCAGGATCAAATTTTAATTCATTTACAATAATGTGTTCTTTTCAACCACAAGATTTAAGTGCTGGTCAAACGGTATTAATAGGTAAAGCATTTGAAAATACTGGAGATGATGGAATTTTAAGGTTTATATTAAATAATACTGGTTTAAAAATATTTTTACAAAAATTTGATGAACGCAACCGTAGATGGTTGGATCTTCATACATTTGATGTTACTACAAATGATGTAAACTCACATGCTTCTGCAAGAGCTTATCAACAAAAACCTATTTTTATACAATTAAGTGAGGGTGTTGTATCTATTCCTGTAGCAAATGAGGCAGGTTCATACAGTACACCTGAATCAAACCAAGTTAATACAGAAGAACTTGGTGTTTCATTTGAATATCCGCAAAAATTTAATAATACAGTTTTAGCTAGTACAAATAATACAAATTTTACATTTATAGGAAGTCATGCTATATGGAATGCTAATTTAACAAATGATGAAATGGAAAAGATCAGAACTTATCTTTTAACTTTATAAAAAAATGGAAACTACTGCACAAGAAATAGCACTTATGAAATTAAGAATGGACTCAATGGAAGATAAATTAGACAAGCTTGATGAAAAGCTTGATATGATAACAGAAAAATTATTAGATCCAGATCATGGTGTAACGGCAAGAGTAAATAGAAATACTATTTTCCGTAATGAAATGGAAGATTTAGTAGGTGAAATATATGCTATGAAAAGATGGAGAAAAACAACTGATATATTAATTAAAGCCTTAATTGTTGCTGTAATAGGAGGTTTAGTAAAACTATTTTTATTCTAATGAAAAAACTTTTAATAATAATATTATTCATAATAGCATCTTGTGCTGCACCAAAAAAATGTTGTAGTCAAGATATAGATCTTAAAAAAACATTTAAGTTTTCTACATTTTACGCTGCAGTAAATGGAGGTAATTCTATTTCAGATGTTGATATATATTCAGTAACGAATGGATTAGAAACACAAACTATAGAAACACCATATGATTACGCTATTACGTTGGGTATTAGAAAGATAGCTAGATTTGGATATGAGAATAGAGCAAATACTTTTTACGATGGAACAGAAAGTTCATACTCAGATGCTGCTACTATAGGTAAAGTAAGAGGTTTAGAATTTTTATTTCAAGCAGATTTTAGAAGAGAACAAGGTGAAGACTATTTAGATCAACATCATTTTGTCAGACATGTAGATGATAAATATATAGTTAAAGTAGAATATCTTGAAGATGGTTTTGCTGATATAAAGTTTTTTGAATCATCACAAAGATACAGATATAAAGTAGATAATAAACTTTCTTTTAACGCAGGGATAGTTCAAAGAGTAGCAGAACCTTACGGGTATGATCCATTAGAAGAATGGGTGTTAGAAAACGGAGATATACATTACACATATCTTGCTATACAAGAAGGATATACAATAGATGTTTTTAATTCAGAATACTATGATCCTTCTGGCTCACTAGTTGCAACTAATCCAGAAGTATGGGAAGCAGTTGCAATACCTGAGATGTTAAAAAATTATACTGAGAAAAAAAGAAATGAATTACCTATACAATGGACACATTCATGGGTAGCAGGATTTGATTACTATAAATATAGTAAAGAGTTTTGGTTGCATGCTTGGGGTAATGTAATGCCTCTTCATTATAGTGATGACAAAAATGAATTTAGTTATTACAATTTTAATGAAGGTCAGTGGTTAGATTACTCAGGTGGATTAATATTTGGATACAAATTAAATAAAAGTTTAGGTGCTTTTGTAGAAGGCAAATATAATAAATACTGGAATAAAAAATGGTATGATTTTAAATTTGGTGTTAATTACGTAATTTTTTAGTATATTATATATGACTAAGCATAGTAAATATTATTATGATAAAACAAGAAATTTATCATATGAACAAATAAAAAAATTAGAACAAATGGAAAAAATAAATTGGATTAACAGTTGGGCAAAAGGTAACAAAAAAGAAAAGTATGAAGTTTCTATACGCTTAGGTAGATTAACGTTATTAGAAGTTAAAGCTTGTTTGTTTTGTGAAGAAGACTGTTCTAGAAAAAGATTAAGAGTAATAGTGTTAAATTTTGGATTTGAAATATAATGGGAAATAAAAGTATGAATATGAGTCCTAATATGTTACGTGCTTTGCAAAATGCAAAAGGCATAAAACAAAAAAAGGTATATGGTGGCACAGCTCCTACAAAACCTGTAAGAAGACAAACAGGTGGTGGATGTGGTTGTGGTAAATAGTTATGACAAAAGAATTAAATGAAGATACAGGTTTTAGAGTTAGTATTAAAACTCTAATTGGTATTGCAATTGGTATAGCAACAGTTGTTGGTATGTGGTATGCTTTGCAAGCAGACATAGAAGAAGCTAAAGAACTTCCTGTTGCTCCTCCACCAGATGTAACTAGAATGGAATATGACATGAAAGATCAATTAATTAGACAAACCATTCAAACTACAGCTGATGATGTGGATGAAATAAAAGAAGATATAAAAAGGATTGAAGAAAAAATAGATAAGCTAAGATGAAAAAATTATTTATTATACTACTGTTTCTTCTACCTATAAATATATATGCACAAGTAACTGTTAGATATTTTAATGCTGAATGGAATAAAGCAAACGGAGTATCATGGTGTCATGAAAAAAAGAATGGCTTAAGTGATTGTGAAGTAAAAGCATATGATATAGGAAAAGATCCTAAAGTGCAAGATAAATATAAAGTAGTTGTTGTACCAACTATAATTATATTTAAAGACGGAGAAGAAGTAAAACGTTTTCAAGCTGATATTAGTTTTAAAATGTCAGCAACTAGAGAAGAGGTACAAGAAATTATTGACGAACAATTAATGAGTGATTTTTAAAATGGAAAGACAAAGTATAATAGAATATAAAAAAGGTGGAAGTAAAAAAGATGCATGTTATCATAAAGTAGTTAGACGTTATGGACCTAAAACATCTGCATACAGAAGTGGTGCAATGGCTAAGTGTCGTAAAGTTGGAGCTGCTAATTGGGGTAATAAATCAAAGAAAAAATAATATTAACAATTAAAATTTAAAATTATGCCACAAGGTAAAGGAACATATGGATCTCAAGTAGGTAGACCATCTAAAAAACAAAAAGGTGGAAATAACTGTATAGGTAAAGTAAAAGGTGTTGATGTATGCTCACTAACAATGAGACAACAAAAAACATTAGAAAAGCATTCTGTGCATCATTCAAAAAAACATATAGCAATGATGGTTAATGCTATGAAAAATGGAGCATCATTTGGAGCTTCTCATAAAATGGCACAGAAAAAAGTAGGAAA
>TARA_R100000654_G_scaffold20935_3_pt1 | contig 72254 bp, 54 predicted proteins | sample TARA_R100000654 | Tara Oceans TARA_R100000654 (sample SAMEA2622473) | marine metagenome | biome: marine biome (ENVO:00000447); feature: surface water layer (ENVO:00002042); material: "saline water (ENVO:00002010), including plankton (ENVO:xxxxxxxx)" | depth 5 m
CAAAATAAGATCTCTTACACTAACTCCAAGATCTGCTTCTATCTGAGCCTTTGCTTCTTCATACGTAAAGTCCTCAGATTCATTAGCGGCCCTTTCTAATAAATCTATTACTTGATCATTAATATCTTTTTGTTCTGTTGGTGTTTGATCTACAACTTCTACGGCTCCTGTTATTTCAAACATAGCTTCTGTAATAGCTGTAGGTTTTTGTACTAACACTATATTTTCAGTAGTACTTCCCTTTAACCAGTTTTGTAATGCTTTAGTTCTTGTAAAATAGTCTACATCACCTAATGTTACTTTATACTTATTATTATTAGTTTTAACATTAGTCATGTCATTACCAAGTAACTTTTGCAACTGTGTTATTGTATAATCACTTGAATCAATAACACCTATATTAGTAAATATATACTTTTCATCACTTAAAGTCTTATCACCTACAGTATTAATAGAACCATAAATATCAGTACCTGTTCTTAAATTAAGCTTAGCAACAGTTGCTGGTTTCATTATAATTAATTGTTGTGACCCTTCTTCTAGATTTTCTATATTAGATCTTACTGATGCTGGTACACCAACACTTTGATTTACGCCAAGAGAATTTAGCTTCTTAACTACTGTTTTACTTTTGCTTAATAAATTCTTACCATTATATAATCTATAAGCTCTACCAGAATCACTATCATTATATCCTAATATTTCATCTTCTGTGTATCCTTGCTTTTGGAATCTTTCACGGTTTATTCTTTCTAGCTCAGCTTTAATAACAGCATCCTCAAACTTATCTATTGTTTCTTGGGTTACTGTTGATTTACCAGCCTTGTACTCTACTGTCATAAGAACAGGTAATGGTACAAAGTCTGCAGTATTAGATTCAGATATAACTGTAAGATTATTTAATGATGTTACATACTTTTTAGTTTTACCATCTTCATCTATATATTCTGATTCTGTAACTTCACCTGTTGCATTATTAAATGCAGATAAATATAAATTAATAGCTAATGCTTGAAACTCTCTACCTGATACAGAGCCAAAACTTTTATTATTATCACTTGCACCAAGTTTATTATTAGCTTTATAATTACCATTATCATCAGCTTCTAATGATGTATATTTAACACCACCCATTCTAGCAACCCTTAGCTTACCACTTACCACCAATGCTCTAAATCTAGGATCAGTAAGCATTGCATTAGTTGTCATAAATGGATTAGTTAACATTTCATCTAGTGCATCTTCTGTATTTAATTCTGCTACTTTTTCTAAGTTATATGTTGGCATTTGATGTGCATAGATAAGTTTACCTTCTGCATTTCTAAATACTGTTGAGCCTACTGTAGAGTCAAATATTGCATTTAACTGGGCTAACTTTTTAATTCTAAATTTAACATCAGTACCTGTAGAAGATTCATTATCATTATCATCAATGTCCTCTTCCGTCATGTCATAATAAAGATTAGCTTTTGCTCTACCATCTTTTGTTCTACCATGAGCATCTACAGCTGATTTAATCTCTTGTACATCTTCAATACCAAATAAAGTAGAAGTATTTGGTGCAAATAGCTTAACAAACTTTCTTTGCTCTGCTGTTTTATTAGGCACACCTTCATTTAGTATAATAAATTTAACAGTTGCTGGTGCAAGCTTCATACCTAATTTATTAAATAGGGCATCTGATATTTCTCTTGAAACCTTTTCTAATTCTGCATTTGTAACAGAATCTTTATTACTATAGAACTCTATTCTTCCAAGAACAGCTGATGCAGCATTTTTTGTTGATTGATCATCATTTAATTTATTCACTAAAACAGAGTAATGATCTTGCCAGTTATCTATTTGTGTAGATGCATCATCTCTAGATGTTGACTTAAATATATTTACAACACCAGCATCTTGATCAACTTCCAATTGATAGTAATCAGATCTTAACTGTGTAAATCCTTTTAGTATAGATTGGAAAAATCCTTGGCTTCTTATCTGCTCAGCATTATAATTACCAGCAGTAAAATCTTCTACTGACTTATCTGATAAATTAAACTTAGCAAATAAATCTCCTATTGCAGCTCTAGTATCATCGTTCTCATTTTCAAAATACTTTAATCTAGCAAGCATTTGATTAGGGTCAGTAATACCTGCTAAAGCTTTCATAAATGTATTATAAATATTTACATAGTTAACAGGTGTAAGAACTTGCTTCTCTGTTACAGGATCTTTTATACTTTTAAATCTTGTTGCAAAAAATATACGGATACCCTTACTAAGTGATTTAGATCCACCAATTTCATTTGCAGACGCTTCAAAGTCTTCATCATTTTTAAGTGATGTATCTAGTGCTGCTGTATTTCTATCTAGTATAATCTCAGCATCTTCTATTTGAGTATCAAATAAATTTAAAAAGTCTGATACACTCTTCTTTACATCTTCTTTATATGTTTTTAATCCTTCATATCTTTCCTCTAATAAATCTAACTGAGGATCACTTAAGGTTTCTGCATAAATTAGTTCTCCATTCTCTTCTCTTGCAGGATTCTGTTCTTCTATATATTCATCTATTATTCTTAATAATAACTGATTAGAATTATACTTACCATCAAAGTCTTTTGCTTTTGTTAACTCTTCCTGAGCCTCAAAAAATCTAGCAGTTATAGTTCCTACAACTAACTCAGTTTCTTGCTGTGTAAAATAGTTATTAATATAATAGATTTCACTATCTTCTGATCTAGGTAATAATCTTGTCTTTGGTATAGGATCACCTTTACGTATTGCAAATGCCATACTAGTAGATGCACCAGTTTGTTCTAATACAGCTGAATCTAATGCAGAAACTGTAAATCTATTATTTTGAATTGGTGCTGATCTATACTTACCACTATCTATATCATTAAATAATCCTTGTATATCTCCCTTACTGTATGATAAAAACAGATCTTTAATAAAATCAATTATACGCTGGAAAAAACTTTTAACTTCAGGATCAACTATTGCACTTTTAGGATCAGCTTTAAAAGCCTCAAACTGATCAGCTAAATACTCTTCATGAATAACTTCATTTAATTCTTCATTTGTCATGTCAGAATATGTCTGAGATAATGTTCTCATATACTCTCTTGCCTCTGCCATAGATGTTACAAAAGTATTATTATCTATTTCATAACCTCCTGCATTCATCAATCTTCTAACTTGATCACTTGCAGATCTTAGATATCTTTTAATCTCTGCTTCAGTTAACATCATTCTAAACACTGCATGAAATGCTTCATGGTATCTAAAACCTGTCTGTTTACCAACATAAACAGTACCAGCTAAACCTTGTATACCTTTAGATATTTTACCAACCTCTATAGCAAATGCACCTAATGTAATACCCTTGCTAATAAGTCTTCTACCTAAGTCATCTATACTTTTAATTCTAATATAATCTGGTAAATTATCATTAGCCCACTTAATAAACTCATTAATCTCTTCAACATTTCTGCCATCAAAATTATCTAATGTAATCTTACCTATTAAACCTTCCTTAAGTTTTTTAATTTCACTCTCAAGCTTTTTAACTCCAGGACTATATTTTACAGCGTTTCTAGCTTGTAATCTATATTGTCCTTTAGTTTGTCCAGGATTCTCCTTCTTAAATTGTTCTGTAAATTGATTTATTAATTTTTGTTTTAGTAACTTGAGTTCTTTTTCTTTATTAACAATCTTTTTAGCCAAGTCTTCATTACCATATTCTGCCTGCACTCCATCTTCATCTTTCTCTAATGCTCCTTCTATTGTAGAAGTTTCTGTTGCTAATGCTAAATCTATACCTGATTTCTCTTTGTATGCTTCAGCTATATCTTTTTCAATCTGTGTTAACTCATCAAATCCAACATCATTAATCTTTTGTCTTATACCTTCTATAATCTCTTCTGGTATATTTTCAAAGTCATTCTCTAATAAATCATTATATATTTCTTGAGTTGTAGGTTGAGGTGCATTATTGTCATCATCTACAGTTTCTGATGTTGTATCTACATCATTTACTGCATTAATGTTATTCATAGACTGCTTAATCCTATCTTCATTTGTATAGTTTAAATCAACCATCTGACCCCATCTTAAACTTGGAATTATATTAGCAGATAAACCAATACCTTCTAGATCAGATACATCAGATAAGTTTCTTGGTAGATTAGGAACAAAGCTTTGATCATTTAATTTTATTTTAAATTTAGCTCCCTTAGCATCTTTAGATTTATTAATCCTGTTATTAATAATTGTAGCTAAACCATTTAAATCTGAAATCTCATTTAAATCTTCTATATTTAAATATTCTGTAATAGTAATATCATTATTCTTTACAGTAATTTCTAAACCACCTCTTTTGTTAAATCTCATAAAGACATTTGTACCAGGTGCACCAGTTTGAATATAAAAGTTTAATTCTTTTAGTTTAGCACTAGCCTGATCACCAATTTCTTCAGGATCAAATTTATCTGTCTTTGATTTAAATTTACCTTTATCATCTTTAACTTCTGATAAAAGTTCTTCTTGTATACCTTTAATATCTGTTACAATCTGCTTTCCGTCTTCTGCTGATATAGCATCTAATTTAATTTCAAAGTATGCTATTGTACCATTAGGCATAGTCACAAACTGCACATACCTACCCATACCTAACTCACCAATATTATTAAAACCATCTTTTTGTAACTGATTAAATATCTTCAATTGTATATCTTGCTCTTCTCTAGATCCTGGTTCTAAATTTTTAGATGGTACCAAAGTTGCTCTTCTTACACCTTTCTCATCTTTTCTTGTATCATATATAATTGTATAGCTACCATTTTCAGTTGAGAAAGTGCTAGACTCTAAATCCTCATATGGTGTTGATGCTGTCTTACCACCTTTAAGAACAGGATTACCATTTGCATTAACTCTCCAACCATGGTAACCAGGTGTAATATTTAACTCTACATTATTAAGATCCTTAATATCTACTTTTGCATTTTCTTTATTACCTAAAACTTTTTCTAGCTCTTGTGTAATTAATAACGCTTTAGTATAATTTCTTCTTACAGATGCTGCTAGCTCTTCTGCACTCTGACCTCTATTCTTAATAAATAATTTTTCTGCTTGTTCTGCTGTTATCTTAGTTCCATCTATTCTGGTACCATCAGTATCAAATAATAATGTATTTGTAAGGCCTACCATAATACCTACAGGTTTACCTTGATATATTATTGTTATTTGATATTTATTTTGTCCATACTTAAGTTGATTATTCTCTGTATAGCCTGCTGTTGTACTAAACTTTTTACTGTTAGACTGATCTTCTTGATAGTCTGGATTTCTTTCAATAAGAAGTTCTAGATTTTCTGTACTATCAACAGGTATAGTTCTTAATAGTTGTTCAAACACATCATCCTGCTCATAATTAATATCATCAAATTTGCCATGTAAAAAGAATCCAGGCTTAACCTTTATGCCATTAAAAGGGATTATAGTAATAGGTTGGAACTGAGAAACCTTAGTTGTAAGTGAACCAACAAGATCTACATCTTCTTCTTTTACCTTTTTAAATCCTTCTTTTGTATAATCTGCTTCAGTAATATATCTTCTACCGTCTTCTCCTTTCTTTTTGTTTGCATTATTAACAGGTACTAAAAATAAATTTTTAAACTTAGACACCATCTTTGGAGTAGATCTAATTAGATATTTATTACCTGAACTGTCTTCTATAATATCATTACTATTAAATTCTATTCCGTTAAATGTAAATGAACCAGATTTACTTATATTATTTTTATACCAAGTAAAAGCTTTCCTTGCTCTCTTTTCTAAATTTTTAGTAGTTTCTTTTGGTAATAGTGCATAACCTTCTGATATATACTTTCCATCTTGATCTAAAGATTTAAATTTATTGTATAAATTATTACCTTTACCATCTACAATAGTATATACAACTTCTGGTTTACCTTCTTCATTAACAGTAGTTGTCTTAATAAGATTTATTCCTAAAGTATCATCTGATACAACAACTTCTTCTGTTGCATCCAGCTTGTCTTTTGCAATAGTTCCTTTACCAGCAAACTCTGGTGATACATCAGAATAATCTACATCATTCTTTGTAAGTATACCATTTGTTCCAACAATAAGGGGATTCCTTTGGTTAGCTTTTAACCAGTCATCCATTGTAGGAAATTTAGTTTTATCTATATTCTCATCATTTTGATAATACTGATCTAACTCATACCTAGATTTAATTATATTTTTACCACCCTGTGCAGAAGCTGCCCACTGGTTTAATGACATAAACGGTCCATCATTTACAGTATAAGATGCTTTGTACTGTGCATATAACTTATTAATAATCTCTTGAGTATTTTTATCTTTCTTGTAAAATTGCTGATACTTACTTCTACCTACAACACTTTCAAAATCTGGCTCAGCAGATGTATCTTCTTCTTGTGTTGCTTCAGCTTGAGTTGTTTCTCTTTTTGCATCTTTAGATTCTGCAGTTTCTACTGATTGAGATTTTTTAAGATCCTCAATTCTAGATATTATTCTTTTAAACAAAGCTGGGTCAGACAGTTGTGTAACTTGCCCTTCTTCTGTATAATACTGTGTAGGGATTATACCTCTTTCTAAGAATAGTATTGTTTCATCTGGATCAGGTTGTACACCATCTTCTTCTGCTAATGTTTGCAACCATTGTATACGTATTCTTTTATCTGTATATCTTTTTAATCTAAGTGTTTGATTATTTTTATCTGTATACTTTTTATATACATCTCCCATTATAGATGCAATCCTATCAATATATTCATTCATATATTCAGGATTCATTATAGTCATATGAGCTCTATAATAATCACCAGCTCTACCTTTTAGATAACTATGATCTATAATATCTATTATAGTTTTTCTTAAATCTTTACCTTCAAGTAGCTCACCTTTAGTATCAGCAACATAAGCAATATAATCTATCATTGCTTTTTCTAAACCAGATGATTTAATTTTTCTTCTGTCAAATCTACCAACTGTTCTTGTTGCACCAGGCTTTCCTTTAGCACCAAACACAGGTCTGCCTTCTTCATCTATACCAACAATATCTTGAAATGCTAAACCTTCACTTACTATAGCATTTTCTGGATTGTCTAAAATTTCTTGTATGTTAGAAAGTAGCTCAAATCTTTTCTTCTTATCAGCAATTAATTCTTTTTCTTTTTTAGTTGTTCCAACTTTATTACTCTCTTCTTCAAGTAATGCTAACTCTTTTACTAGTTTGGTAGGATCTGTTAGAATGTCTATATCTAATGCGTTCAAAGATTTAAGTGCATCTATATTGGATAATTTTTCATATATTTCTTTAGATCTAATTAATGATGTCTGAAAAGTATTTTTAGTGTATAAAGCCATCATTCTTGCATGATTAAATGCTGCAGCTTTTATAACTTCTTCTTGATATTCTCTTGAACCTTTATCAAATCTACTTGGGTTAAATGGATTTACAAATTCTGAATTAAATTGATCATAGTTTTCTTGAACTTCTTTTGCTCTATCTTCAAACTTATTTAATCTTTTTCTTAGTGTTTCTGCTTTAGAATTAGGAGCTGAATCTTTGAATGCTTCTTTAAGAGTTTTGTCATCCATCTTTTTCATATCAGCTAACATATCTCTAAAGTGCCCCATCTTACCCAATGCTGCTGCTGTTTCTAATGCACCAAATATTGCATTATCTTGAGAATCAAAGAAACTTAATAAGTCAGTAATATCAGCAGAATCAAACATTGCTTGATTAAATGCTTTTTGTTGTAATGCATTTAGTTTAGTTTTATCAAAAAACTTAGCTGGATCAGAATATATATCATTAAGTACTTTTACAGCTTTTTCTACAGCTGCATTTTTTTCTGCAACAAATTCATCCCACTTACCATCCTTCATGTACTTACTATATCCTTTCTTAAATATATTAGGTACATTATTAAATAAAAATCTTTGAGGACCTTGAACCATACCACCCATTAAGAATCCTGACATAAATACTTTAAACCCTTCACCGCTCATTTGTGATCCAACACCTCTTTTAATTGCAGCATTAATATCAACAGCAGGGTTTCTATGTAATATATCTGTTCCTAAAAATGTTCTTCTAGCATTATGATAATTTTCTGTCATGTCAACTAATTGCATGTCTAAGTCAGCTGCCATGTCTAAAGAATATAAACCATCATAATATGACGTTACACCTTTAGCTGTAGCTTCTTGTGCAAGTTCTTGAATACCTTCTGCAAAATTTGCAGTTGAGTATGTTAATCCTGCTGCTGCAGCATGTTTTAGAGTTCCCCCTACACCAGCTTGATACATTTTTCTAAATGTATTTCCTATCAACCAATCTTCACCAAGATCTTTAAAACCTGTTTTACCTCCTTGAAAGAATATTCTACCAAAAGGACCACTTAATGAATTTTGTATTTGCTTAGCTAACGGTTGAAAACCTCTCATAGCTGTTCCTAACACTAACTTATTAGAAAAGAAAATGATTGGAAAATTGATCATCTGAGTTGTAAATGCAGCTTGCCTTGCATCAGCACTAATCATATTTAACTGCTCCATTGATGGAGCGTTATTATTGTTGTACTTATATATATCAGCATACAAATTATCTCTCATCTCCATCTCAACAAGACCACCTTCCATCTTAGACTCTGCCCAAGCTAAATTTACATTTCTAACATCTCTATAAAAATCTCCTAATAGTATAGAACCTTTTGCAAGTTGTGTTAAATTTTCACCTGCTTTTGCAGAGTGAGCTATACGCCTAAGTCCTTGTAAAGTTTGAGGAGTCAACATTCTACCCATTAAATTACCTGTTGCAAGTGTTCCTGCTTTTGCTGCATTAAACCAAGCTGTAGCATTATCTAATGATTTTAATTTAGTCATTAAGTTAGTTGCAGCCGTTGTATATGTCTTTGCAGTAAACATTCTTTTGATAGCATCTACACCTCTTTTAAAATTAAATGCAGTTCTTACACTTGCACCACCACCGGCACCACCACCAGATAATGCAGTGGCTCCTAAAAGAACAGCTTCTTCTAAAAGTATATTACTGATAATACCCATAGTATATGCACTGTTAACAAATAGATCATTAAAGAAAGCTCTTGTTCCTGTACTAGAAGATCTACCAATTCTCATTGCATCTTCCATTGCTTGAGCTCCTTGCATATCTGATAAAGAATTATCACCAGTAAAAAAATCTGATATAGCTCTATAGTTAGATGTAAAAGCATCACCAAATAGTGTACTAAATGCTGCTCTTGATCTAGAAAAATTATCCCACTTACTAGAATGTAAGTTATAATATGAATCATTGTTAGCAAAAGGATGAAAACCTAAATCTTTAAATCTAGGATGATTATAGTATCTATCTAATTCATACTTCCTAGCATTATAACTTAGTGGATGCGTATATTCAGGAGTTGGGTTAGGTTCTGCAAATGCTGCTGTTATATTTTGTCCAGCAGCTAAATAAGATTTTCTTCCCTCAGCTGTACTTAAATCAAAAGATCCTGTACTAGTTTCATAAGGATTAAAAGTACTACCCTGCATACTAGGTATAGGAGCATTTAAATTAGCATTTGTAAGTTGCATAGGATATTTAGACATATCAATAGCATGAGCTTCTAAATTGTCTAAAAATGGTTGATCATCAAACTTTGGTTGCTGATCTATAGCAAGCTGTACAGCACCATCAAAAGAATCTTCATTAACAAAATTATTATCAAATCTTAATGAATACTCTGTAACACCTGTAAGAGGTCCCTTTATTTCTTGTTGAAAAGATGGTGTATCTAGTGATGTATTTGCAGATGATTCTATAACAGGTGCATTGCTTATTTCATTAGCTATGTTAGCTTCAACATTAGCATCTACACTTTCATTAAATACAGACTCATTTACATTTTCATTTAACTCTGCCATACTAATAATATTATTCAGATGCTTCCTCTAAAGACTCATCTGCTATTCGGTTTTGAATTTTCTTTTGTGCTGCAATATTATGAATACTAATTTGATATAGCATTGATTGTAAATCTACCTTTAAAGCATCTAATTCTTTTGGGTCTACTATTTTAGTAAGTAATGTTGCCTCTGGTTTATCAGGTACAATATTACCTGTAGTTGGATCTACACCAAAACTATGCATTTGTTGTACAAACTGACCTTTAGAATTTGTAAAGAATGTAAAGAATCCACCATTTGCAATAAACGGACTTTCATATTTACCTTCATTTCTAATAACAGTTTCTACCTGATTAATTATTTGATTCTTGCTAGCATAAGGATTATTATCTCTATCAGAACCATACATAATAGTAAAACCTTTTTGAACTTGAGCAAATGCCTTATCACTCAAATTACTTTTTCTTTCTTTTAAAAACTCAGGAGAAAATTGTATATATCTTGCAGCTACAGGTTGATCACCAGGTTGATCTATACCACCAGCCTTTTCTACATATGTGTCTGTAACAAAAAATCTAGATTGAGTTTTATCATTACCTATACCTTTTCTAAAGTCATTTAGTGCAGCTAGTACAAAGTTTCTTGCTTCTAGATTATCAGGTTGATTTTCAAATGATGATGCTCTAGTATCACCATAACTAATTCTTATATCTGCTTTAGGTGTACCAATAACAACATTATATAAGTCTTTAAATTGTCCTACACTTTGAACATTAGGGTTAGCTACATCAAAAGATGTCTTATATTGATTTTCTAATATCTGATCACCAAACTCAGGTAAGCCTCTCATAAATGCACGTCTATCAAAAGTAAGTTCTAAATTATCTGCTGATGCACGTGTAGATGTGCTTTTCATATTTTTAATCATTTCATCATATCTATCTAACCCTTTCTCATATGCTTTTTCACGGTCAAATTCAGGTCTTTCAGGCCTATCTTCTAAATCATAGTATTGTACACCTGGTTCTGTATATCCTTCAAAACCCCAAAAGTCACTACGTCTCCATTCATAATCATCTATAAAACCTAGACCTCTCCCTATATTACCAAAAAAACCTAAATCTTGATCATCACTAATACCTGCATTCTTTTCTCTTGTAAAGAAATCATAGTTATCCTTTTTTATACTTCCAGTATTATAAAACTGATTCATCATTGCAGCTCTCTCTGTTTCAGTACCATACATTACATCTGCAAAAAGATTAGCATACTCTTCTCTACTTAACATTCTATATACAGGATCACCATTTACATCTTTAAAAGGTTCTTCTAATTTACCATTCTTATGTGCAAAATTTACCTGCCAAGGCATTGCACCTTGTTTAAGCATATTAATCATACCTTCTGTTAGTACAATACCTGGTTCTTCCTGTATAACTGCTCCCTTAACACCTGTCATTTCTCCTGTTACATCTATGTTAGCATCACTACCACCTCTAGCATAACTTGTGCCAGCAGATAAATTACCTTGAGCTAATTCTTGAGATTCAACAAAAGCAGCTACATCTCTATAAACTTTATTTTGTTGTGCATCTGCATTTATAATTGCATCAGTCATCATATTGATATTCTCAATAGTCATTCCAATCTTTCTAGAAATTTCAGCACCATTTGCGTTTTCTGTTAAACTAGGGAAATTAAGATTTACTACAGAACCATCACTTAATGTAACATATGAGCTTTCACTATCGTTAGGATTTGTAGTTTCTAACATATTCATTAGAGCACTTGTCTTTCTTTCCATTTCCTGAATGTTAGCTTGATTATATCCTTCAAAGTCTAACCTTATTTCTTCTTTTGTTTTTTTCTTTCCTTTGGTAGCTGGTTGATTTTCATATATCTGGTTTAGTACTTCATCTGTTACCTCAACAGGATCTAATGCTGCAAACATTTGATCTATAGTACCTGTAACTTCTTGTCCATTTGGATATTGAGAGTTATATACAGTATACTTATATTGACCGCTCCCTTGATATCCAGCTGTGCCTATAAAATCACTACTTAAATTTTCAGTCATTAAATCAAATAATTCTTTAACTTGTCCATTCCTTGCTCTTATTTCTTGACGTTTGCTTTCATTATTAGCTGCAAACATATCATAAGCATCCATAGGATCACCACTTATACTTTCATCACCTGGTACTACATCTACATTACTAAATAGATTATTCATTAAAGAATTACCACTAGCTTGATTCTTCATATTCTGAAGTTCTGCATCATATATAAACTTCTGAGCCATCTTAGCCATATCAAACTCATGCTGAGCAGCCATCCTACTTAATGCAAACTGATGCTGTCTTTCCAATTGTTTGAACGGATTTGCTTTTAATGTTCTCTCAGCACCAACAAGACTATAAGCTTTAGCTGCTTGCATCATTTTAGGTGCCATATTACCTCCCATATATGCACTATATGCAATATTCATTAATGAATTTTGATCACTAGCAGGAGATTTAATCTCTTTAACTCTTTGTTCTGTTGCCTCTTTATTAGCTTTTGCAATATTTAAATTATACTGACTAAGTAATAAAGCCTCTTCTGCAGATGACTTTGGACTTATTTTATTTCTTTTCTTATATTCTTTCCAGTTATTATTTGCTGTTAATGCTTTATTATAAACTGCATTATCTTCTACAAGTTTTTGAGTTTGCTCATTACCATATTTTTCAATAGTCTGTTTTGCCCATTCAGCTTCTGCCTGTTCTCTTCCGCCATACTGTTCAGCATTTTCTTTACCAAAATTATATGCTAATACTTGTGCTTCTAACATATAAGCTGCACGTACAGAAGGATCTTTCATAACAGTATTAGCTAAATATTCTGCTGCAGGATTAGTTACTATTGGAATAGGCTGCTTATTATCATCATATTTTAAAGTACCATCTTCTTCTCTTTCATAGCCTGTTATATGATTAGTTAATGCTGTTCCATTTTTAGTAGTAACAATCCAATCTCCTTCAAGTGTAGTTTGTTTAATTTCTAAACCACTATCTTTTAATGCATCAAATGATTTTTTATAAAGATTTGGATTTGCAATATAGTTAGGCATACCCATTACAGCAGCTTCTTCAGCCGTGCCATCTCTAAATTTTTCCATTTGCATTTGTAAACCTTGCACACCTATGTCCCAATACTTATCTGAAGTACTATCAGTTCTTAATCTATTAGCAGTACCCATTTGAGTTTGATAAGACTTAGTAAAAGCCATATCTTTTATAAGTGCCTTATCTTCAAAGAAAGGTTTGAATACACCCTTAGCTACATCTACATTTTGCTGTAGTGATAAATCTAATCCTGATACTTGTTTTAAACCATTACTAATCTTATTAGAATATTGTTCACGTCTTTGCTTATTATCTTCTCTAGTCAAAGGAGCATATACAACTTTACTATATAAGTTATTTAATGATTTAAAATTTGTGTCATACCTATCCTGTCTAACTGATAGAACATCAGAAAGAAACTTATAGTCTGGCTTGAATGGCTCCAAGACAGGTATATAATCCGTTACTCCTTTTATATAAGTTGCCATATTACAAAGATACTAAATTTTTATAGTTTGTCATATTTATCATAATACACTTTTAAAGTTTATTATTTACCATAGGGTAGAAAAAAGTTTCTTAATTCTGCACCTTTTCTTAATATTCTCATCTTTCTCTCTCCTCCTCTACGTTGATTACCTGGATATCCACCTTGAGTAATTACATCAGCTAATTGTTGACCTGTTGTTGTTTGCCCTGCTTTAGAATTATCTGGTCTTTCATATTCAGGGAATCCATCATATGATCCTGTTAAATCTTTCCACTCTTCTCTTTCTTTTATATACTGTTGTGCAGCAGAGTTAGGATCTGTGTAGTTAGGATCAGAATAAAATGCTTTAGGATCTGTAATATTAATAATACCACCTGTTTCTGGTGTTATATCAAACTGAGGATATATACTATTTAGATTAGCAGTTTCTGCTCTATTAGTATAAGCATTTTGTAATTGCTGTGTAATAGCCGCATTTGCTTTTCTTAATGCATTATCATAATTCTCTTCTACTAATACAGTGTTATCATATAATTGTTTTTTCTCATTGTTATTAAGCATTTGAGTTTTATATTCTAACTCTGCATTCTTAACTGCAGCTTGGTTAGCTACTGTTACATTATCACTTTGAATTTGATTCATTGTGTTAGCAATAGCTTTATTAGCTTCACCTTGTGCTGCTAATGCTGCTGCCATTCCTCTACCTGCACCAGATCCAAATGCTTTAGCCACATCAGCAGCTTGAGCAGCTTGCTCACCTATTGCAGCTATCTCTCTTGTAGGATCTTTAAACACAGTGTCAATTTCTGGTTGATTATAGAATGGAGACCAAGGATATCTTCTTCTTAAACTTAACTTTGCATCTCTTGCATTAGCTAAACCTAATTCATCTTGTAACCAGAATGGAGTATCCTTTGGTGGTGTCTCTCTTTCTGGTGGAGAAATCTCTTTATCACAAGTACAACCTGATGCTGGTGTTGTTTCATTACCATCAGCATCTGTAACAGCAGGAACAAATGGTGTCCATGTTCCTCCAGCTTCAGTACAAGCTGCTTCCATCTCTGCTGCATTTGAACAAGGAACACGCTCTTCTCCAGGTATAGTTTTTACAGTACCCTGTAACTGTCTATTAGTTGTATTACCAAAAAAACCATCATCACCAGATATATTAAATGTTTGACCATTGAGTGTTATTGTTTGATCATCTACTCCTGTTGCATAAAGCTGTTGTTTATCATTATCACCTAATTCTAAAATCTTACCTCCAATAAAACCAGCTTGCATGTGACTAATCATATCCTGATCAAAAGCATCCATATTTGCTTCTTCCATAGCTTGCGTATATCTCCAGTTTGGATCTTTACTTTCACCTTTTAACCACTTCTTACCATCAATTTCTACACAATTTGCTTCTTGTCCTGCTGGACATGGTGTGTATTCATTCTTTCTATCCCAACCTGGATTACTTAAATCTTCTTCAGATATATTTTCATTCATCCACCTATTTTGTTGTTGGAACTTAATGTAATTATCTATAAACTCTTCTTTAGATAAAACATCTTTAGGCCCTTTCTTCTTTGCTTGTCTATATCTTACATACTCATTATAAAATGCATCTTGATATGCTTCATCATTTTTAAAATTTTCTATCCAATCTACATTACCACTATCTGTATATGTAGTAACAGACTCTGTTCCTTCTGTATCAACACGCATAGAGTTAATTTCATTCATTATAGCCTTTTGTTTTTCTGTATTAGCTCTAAACATTAACTCCTCAAACATTCTAGGATCTTTTCTTTTCATTCTTCTTAAATCCCTTTCAGTATACTCTTGACCATTAAAAGTCATTACAACATCACCACCCTTCCTATATATTGGCATCATAGGACTTCTACTGCTTCCTGTAAAGTCTTGCAACGAAGGTTGACCTCCATCTGCAAATGACCATTGTGATCCTACATAATAAGGACTATCTACATTTGTATAATCTAAAGGCAAACCCTGAGCTCTACCTGGACTAGTAAATCCTAATTGATCTGACTCTTCATCACTAGCAGGATCAAACCCTCTATCAACATAACCAGCCGGCATCATACCATCATCAGAAGGTGGTTGTGTAACATTATAAACATTAGTTATATTTTGTTGCTTATCATTTTTATTGTCAGTCTTTTTATCAGTATTATAATCTGGTAGCTCACCATGAATATTTTCATATGCTTTTGAATAATTTACATCTGGTTCATTTGGTGCTGTTCCACCTTGCTCAATATGTTTTTCCCAAAATTCTATAGTATCTTGATCAAGAGTTTGATTACCAGCACCAGCAGGCATTGCCCCAAACATCATCATCTGTTCTTCTACAGATGGAGGTTGATACCCAGCTGCAAAAGAATTCATATTATTAATCATAGTATTATTATACTCTTCCATCAACTTTAATTGATCAGCTTGATATTGTTCAAATAATTGTTGCTCATTTGGTGTAACAGGACTATTATTATCTTGTACAACTGGAGGTGCACTTGGAGCTTCAGGAGTTTCATCACTATCTCCAAAAAATGAAGCAAGCCAACTCATACCTATAGGCATTAAAGGCATTCCAAATTGTGCTTTAGGTAATGATCCGCCATATCTTGTTATTAAATCTCTTTCTATCTCAGTTGGATCATCTACTGTATTAAGATTTTGAGCCATATTTGCATTTGAATTATCTACTGCATCTATTGTAGTTTTAATTCCAGTTTTAACTCCACCCTTTACTGTACCTTTAGCTAAGTTTTTACCAGCTGCTTGAAAACCAGCTTTTGTAAATCCTCCTACAGTTTTTCCACCTGGTATTGTAGATAGTACAGCTCCTGTAGTTCCTTTAGCAAATTCTTTTTTTGCTGTATCATAATCACCTTGTGCATATGCCATAGCTGCATCACCAAAATCAATACCAGCACTACCATATCCTGCCGCTTGACTTACTATTGGTATACCTGTCATAGATACAGCATCAAGTCCTTTTTGTACAGTATCTTTGTTATCTAAATATGTTTGTGTTGTAGACTTCCCTCCATAATCTGGAATCAATCCTTGCTCTCCTTTAAAATAGCCTTTTAAATCAAAACCAAACTGAGCTTTCTTCATTTCATCCTCATGCACATAACCCATTTTTTCCATACGTAAATGATCTTCAAATGTCTCAGCCATATAACCTTTACCTGTTTCTGGATCATACATCATGTGCGGTTTAAACTCTTCCTCACCACCAGCTTGTCTAATAGGTGCACCAATACCAATACTAAATTGAGGAGACTTAGTATCTAAATTATATCCTCCTTTAAAATTAAACTTTCCAATGTTAGCATATCCACCTACTGTTCTACCTTGATCTCCCATAAGAGGATGTGTATAGTATGCACCTAGACCATATGATAATGGATTTCCTCTTCTACCTCTTTTGTAAGTTTTAAAACTATAAGGATTTTCAAGATCACCTTCATAACCAATACTTCCAACTGCATCTGAAAAACCTTGAGTTGTAGCATCACCTGTTGGAGATACATTTAATCTACCTCCTATATTTGCACCAAGGTAACCTTTAGCTCCAAATACTCTACCTTGAGATCTTATAGGTGGGTTTAATGAATAACCACCAGTAAGTTTTGCCATTCCTGTATAATCATTTCCCATCATACCAAGATCATAGCCCATACCTAAAGATAAGTTATGTGGCGGATTAGTTACTCTTTGTATACAGTTGTAAACACACTGACCTTGTAAATCAAATATAGGAGCGTTTCCAGAGAATACTTTCATACCAGAAGTCTCTACACCACCTTGAGCTTCTACTAAATTAGATAATTGACCTCCACGTCTAGCCATAGCTGGTTGCATATTAGGCTGCATATTAGGCTGCATGTTTGGTTGCATAGACATCATTTGATCCTGACTTGGTGCAGGAGCTTGCATATTAGCTTGTGATGGCGGTAACATACCAGCTCCAGCAAGTTGTGATTGCTGTTGCTGTCTTCTTTGTTGTTCCTCTGCCATTTGTTTTGCACTTAATAATTGCATTCTTTGTTCAAATGGAAGTTGCACTAACATTTGTAGTTCAGCTTCTTTCCTAGATATGTCTTGTACTTGCTGTGAAAACTGTATTGGGTCAACACCTTTCTCAGATAAGTATGGATATGCAGCTAATGGCACACCATCTTCAAACTCTTTCTTAGCTTCTTGTAAAAATGCTAGCTGAGATAAAGCTCTTTTATTTTTACCTATCATATATTCAGCTGTATCTCTTGTTATATTATCTGAAGACTCATCATCTAATAAGCCCATAAAATTATTAAGTTGATACTTTTTAGAAACAGCTGCTGGAGTTAATCTTTTTTTAGACTGTAGTCCCATTTCTGCAAGTTCATACTTGCTAAACTTCATTGCCGGTGTGTCAGAATAAATAAAAGATTGTGGTGGAAGATTTAACGGAGTACCACCTTGATGATGTCTTTTACCTTGTATTTCATATAACTCAAAGTTCCCATCATCATTGAGATCAGTAAGGACGGTCTCACCTTTCTCAGCTTCAAGATTTGCTTCATCTCTAGGAACAGCATTAATAGAATAATTAACTTTAGACATTGCGTCTCCAGTTGCAAACGGATCTAAATGTGGATATGTTACTAACCCATAGTCTGACTGATTACCAGTAGTACCTCCGTCTTGATACACCTTTCCATCTCTAATGGAAAAGCCAGCTGGTAATTTATTAATGTTTACTTTCATAATTATAATATTGTTATCTCTGCTCCTGCAGCAACTAATTGTTTATATGTATTCATATCTATATCTATTGCTCCACCAGACTTGTAGAATGATCCTCCAAATCTAGCTGAACCTGTTGTACCTACAACTACCTTATCATCTGGTCTAAATAAACCTGTGTTAGGATCATAGTTACCTTTATTTCCTGATGTATCAGCATCAGTAGCTGCAAACATATTATCTGACAAATATGCATTTCTCATCATATTAGATTTTTGTTTTCTTGCATTTCTATCTGCAGCTATTTTAGTAATAGGCTTTGCCATATCAATTGCCATATTACTTATCTTACTGTATGTTTGTGCACCTTTACTATCTACAGCTCTTAATAATGTATTATATGCTCTATCAGCAAGACCTGGTTTTTCACTTGCTAAATCTATTTGTGTACGTGCTAAATCAGCATCAGCTTGTTCTTGTTCTTGCTGTGCATCAAACTCGTCCATAGCAGCTAAATCACCATCAAATCCTCTTTCATTAGACTCTTCAAATCTATCTAAGTTTTCTTGTGTACCTTGGTACTCTGGAATATTACTCATTTGCTCTTCCAAGTTTGCACTAAATTCTTCTGATTGCTGTTGCATATCTTCTCCAGATGGTACAATTGTAGCATCAAATCCAGTTCCCATCAATCTACCCTCTTGTTCTGCCATTGTATAATCCATTACATCAAATGATTTTTGTAACTCAGGTGATGGACTAAAGTCTACCTTTGGAACATTTAATGGGTTTGTATCAACTTGATTCATACTAAGTGAAGGGTTCTCAATTCTTTTATTCATGTCTGCTGTAAATGCATCAAAGCTATCTATAGATCTTTGAACTGCCTGTGAACTAGCATACATATCTGCATCAGTCATAGGTTTGTATTGATCCTCAGTAGTTGGTGTAGTTAAGAATGAAGTATTTATTAATCCTGTTGGATTAGACAAACTTGGCCCTGGTGTAGTAAATGGTGAAGGTTGATTACCTGATAAACTATAACCTGACAATGAAGGAACTGTTAATCCTAGTGTTGGATTATTAAACTCTCCAAGCTGTTGTGCTTTTGGTAATGAACCACCATCCTTCTTGTATTTGTTCATTATATTTAAAAAGTTTTGTTGTGCTCCTGGTGTATTTAAATTTAAATAACCTTGCATACCATACATATTTCTACTTTGATCTCCAAATAAATCTCCACGTATACGGCTAAACATACTAGGCTCTGTATATTTTTTTAACATGTCCATTGTAAACTGATCACCAGGCATTAATCCTTCTTTTTGTCTCATTTGAAACATACGTGCTTTTATTTCTGTTGGATCTGTAAAATAATTATAATCTTTTAAAAAGTCAGGATCTTCTTTATTCCAATTCATTATACGCTTATCCTTTCTTCTTAAGCTAGAAAGATCATCTACCTGCCTTTGACTAAAATTCCTACCAGCATGATCTAAAAAATGGCTATACTCATGCACACCTACACTACCATCTGCTCCCTTTACATAAAACCTTCCATCAGGAAAAGGGTTATACAAGTTTCCAGCACTAGACCTGCTAGTAAAACGGTTTGCATTTTTACCTGAAAAAAAACTAGCAGGATAAAAAATTCCAGCACTTGTATTCATATCATCTATAACTTTAGATGAAGATCTAAAACCAGACCGTTGAGCATCCTTAAATAAATCATCATATGTATTACGGAAATCACCTATACCTAAATTTAAATCACCTGGACGTTTGTATAAATATGGATTTTTATAAAACTCAAATTGATTATTAGCAGACATAACCTTTTTATTAGGGTTTGTCATATCAGCAAAAGAAACCCTGCTATTTATTTTGTCATGTATACTTACACCAGGTACTTTAGCGGTGGGGTCAAAACTATATGGTCCTCCTATACCAGTTGGTTTATTTATATCATAATTTAACTTTGCATTATTTAATTCTCTAGAAAGACGCACCTTTTCTGTATTCATGTATCTTAAATAATCAGGATCACTTGTATATTTAGCTGCATATTCCATGCTTTCATCTATACCTTTTTTACCCCCGCTTAATATACCTTTGTTAGCTTTTGATTTATTAACCCCTTTAACAGCTTTATTTACATACTTACCACCTGTTGCTGCCCATCCTGCAAATGGAATCATAGCTGCAGCTGATAGAGCTGCATTTACTTTGTCACCTTCTGCTGCATACCAAGCTGCATTAAGCCCATCTGCAAGTTCTCCAACGCCTGGAATAAGTCCAGCTACATCTAATATACCGTGTCCAATATTAGATACTTTTCTTTTATTTCTTCTCCACCAGTTTGGATCTTTCTCTATTAATTCTACTTCAGGTAACATTATGTTTATAGGTTCACCATCTGGTCCTGTCATCATACCTTCTTCATTTACCTGCCCTTTATCTTGATAACGTGTTAAGCCACCGCCATAACGTACCATGTTTGGTGGTAAAGGTTTAAGATCTTCTAAGCCTGGCTCTTGATAGTCTGTAGGAGAATCTACTGGTTCATTAGCAAGTATTGGTTCCGGTAGAGTATTATCAACAGGTATTGATGAAGGTCCAATTTTAGGCAATGTAATTGGTTGATTTAAAGGATTTCTCATTGATCTTTGCCACTCTTCAGAATCATCACTACGGTCAAACGTGCTTGATCCTTCAAAGTCTTGTCTTATATAAGTATTAGGATCTCCATCAACAGTTGCAAAACCCGGTCCTTTTGTTAAATAATCAAGGGGTCTTACATTACCATTTACATTACTAAATCCTAAATAACTTGCATCCTGATATTTGTTTTCCATTTGATCACCTATACCTGGACCTTTTCTACCATATGTAGCTCCAATACCTGTTTCTCTAAACTGATCTACATCAAAATCTTTTACTCTACCATACATATCCTTTCCACCAGCTCCCTCCTTCCTTCTTTGTTTATAGAAGTCCATCATACCTTCTTCTATAATCTCATCCTCAAACTCTTTATTTGTTTTAAGATATTTTCCAGGATTATACATAGCTTTTAATCTATCTTTTGGATCATAAACCATATCCTGATCAGAAACATTTCTTACAGTATATTTCATATAATCCTCTTTACTACCTGGATCATAATATTGATCAGAACCAAAACTCTTTACACCTCTTTCAATAGCATCAGCTAATTCTAAAATTGGATTATCTCCTATACCAGAAAGTATAGTTGCTTGATCAGGATTTCTAAAACCTAAATCAGCTTGTTGAGCTTTTAATTGAGCTTTCTCAAGATCAGTTAGCTCATCATTTTCATCTATTGTTTTATCATCAATACCTTCATTAATATCAGTTTCATTATCTTTCCCTTCCTTATTCTCTTCTACTTCTTCATTATTCCCTTTTTGATTTTCTTCCTCTTCTTCACTTTCTGTTTTAGTATTATAACTACTTCCATTCCACATAAAAGTTTCTTGACCAGCATCTCTAGCTTGTCTAAAAGCTTGTCTAAAAGTTAAACCTGTTGCAGAATCAACATTACCACTTTCTATTTTCCAATTACCTTGTGGATCTATATTAGCCATCTGAACATTACCATTTTCATCTGTCCAATAAGCAGATCCATCTTCTATCACAGCATTATCTGGAATACCATCTCCATCAGAATCAGTTAAATCAACTTCACTAGATCCTTCATCACCTTGAAATATAGGTAATGAACCACCACGCTTAGCTAGCATTAAATATGGGTTGGTAATAAAAAACATATAATTACAGTTTACTTTAATAATATACTAAATAATCAGCAGATATGCTAATTATTTGATTGTTCATTCATTGCTTTTATTGTATCCAAAGTATTGCGTCCTGTTTCTTTGGAATCATTATAATACATTCTATTTAATTTATCATACAATTTATTAGCAGATTTTTCTTGATTAGTATTTTTATATAAATCATTAACATAATCTTCATAAAATTGTACTTGCTTGTCTAAACCAAACTCACCACCTCTTTTAAATTTTGGCCCCACTGGATAGGTATAAGAAGTACCATAAGTATTATAGTTTCCTTTAGTTATTACATTGTCATCAAAATCTTCTATATCAGATTCTATAAGTTTTACAAATTGCATATTCTTATTAACTAAATTTACATAGTTTTGTCTTGTTTGTTTACTTCCAGTAGGTCTCCATGTTAATGGTAATCTATTAAAAATATCAAATCCTGGTGCATTTTTTTCTTCTGTAGGAATTTGAACTTGATATCTATTTGTTAATATTATCATTGTAGCAAGAGCAGATTTTTCATGATCCATTAATTCACTATTGTCAATTTTATACATATGATATTGAGTAGACATACCTTTTATAGGAACTCCATTTTCATCTCTTGGTAAAAAGACGCCACCTTTATAACCATTATTTTCTGCTTTCTCTTTATCTTCTTTTGATAGTGTATTATAGTCTGGGTGATTTCTTACATCATCATAACCACCATTACTCCCATTTAAAGGAATAGCAAAGTTAGTTCCAAACTTTTCATCTGCTTTAGCTAATAGCTCTCTTTCTCTAGGATCTGTAAAACCATAACCAACTCTAAGCTGTGTCCACCCTACACTTTGATCTGGATCATATGCATATCTATATTTACCTACAACAGAACCTGCACCATATTCTTTATCTGAAATAAATTGCATACCCCTTTTTCTACCTGCTAGAATAGCATCCTCTAAAGGATCATTTATATCACCCATACCACTTTCATTTCCATAAATGCCAAATGCAGTTAAAGCTATATTATTATATAAATCACCATCTATATTTAATAAATCCATCAATGGTTTTTTATTTTTAGCTAAAGCATTTAAAAATGGTTTTGTGTTTTGATAATACTCATTACTTAAATTATTTTCATTACCATCTGGAATACTAGAATTTTTATATGAATCTATATCAAATTCAAATTGTATAGGTCTGTAGTTTCCAAAATTTGTAGTAACATTGATACCTGGCCCTCCTTCTACAAACTCACCTTCATCTCCACCTTTACCTTCAAATCTTTTTGCATTTTTTACAGTTTTGTAATATCCTTCTTGTGCTCTCTCTTGATTTTCTTGTGATGTATAAAAATTTAATTTACCATTTTCATATACAAAAGAGCTACCTTCTTTCTCTGGTAATATGTATACCTCAGTACCTTCTCCTATATCTGGATTGTCATATAAAGATTGTAGATCAACACACTTTCCATTTATACATCCAGTTGTTAATCTATTGTTTGTTCCAATACCATCATATAAATTTGAAGTCCTACCTCTTGTTACACCATGTATGGCAAGTGCTTGTTCTATTCCTGCATCACTTACTAAGTTAAATGATGGAACTAATGCACCTCTTGAATCTCCTCTATATTTTCTACCACCATCTGCATTAGCTGCAGATATTGTATACTTACCTGCACCTGTCATTCTATTACCACCATACTGATCAAAGCTTGCTTGTCTATATCCAGGAACATTTAATAATTCAGGAATAGTTTTAACACCATTATCTTTCATGTGCTCATTTAATTCATCTTGAGATAATTCTTTTCCATTATATGAATATGTAGTTACAGTTTTTGTTGCTTGATCTCCTATCATTGTACCTAACAAAATATCATATGAATCTCTTGGTGCATCTTCTCCGGGATATAATAAATGCATTTTACCTTTTTGTTTATCAACAACTAAATATGGTTTAGATGCACTCTTTTTTATTTTTAATTTTTGACCTACCATAATATTATTTGGATTGTCAATATTATTATTATAAGCAATTGAATTAGCTGTTACACCATCTCTATCTCCTGCAATTGAACTTAATGTATCACCTTGTTTAACTGTATAAGTTTCTGTACTAGATGAGGTGTCTCCATCATTCTTTGCATTAATAATGGTTTCATAATTATCATAAAGATTTATTTCATCCACTCTTTGTTTTTTTCCACCAACAGTGCTATATGTACCATCTTCATTCCTTTCTCTAGTAACCCATACTTCATTTATTGGATTAAATTCATTTATAAAAATTGTATCTTCTGTAGTAACAGGTGACTTTGCAATCTTCTTCTGTCTTTCTGTACTTTCATTTTTAATATATTGTGCATGTTTAGGCATTATTAATTGATCACCAGGATAAATCCTGTTAATTTGATCACCTGTAAGATTATTTAATTCTGCTACCTCAGCCAAACTTACAAAATACTTTGAAGCAATTTCACCTAGTGTATCACCTTTTTGAATTGTATATGATAAAACAGGTTCATTAGACTCGGCTGCATTTTTAGATTTTTCATCAAAATATACAACCTCACCGGGATATATTGTTGATCTTCTATCTTTAAATTTTGGATTTAAAGCTATAATTTCATCTACACTTTTACCATTATCACTTGCAATCTTTCCTAGATAATCTCCTTGCTGTATTGTATATGGTTCAATAGATCCTCCTGTCTGCATTACCACAGGTTGTATCAAACCTCTATCCATTAGTTCTTTCCTAACTATACCAGATATTTCTTTACCTTCATTATATAGTTTTAATTGTTGTTTTAATCTACGTAATTTTTTACCTATTTCACCACCCAGTTTTAGACCAAGTAATCCCTTATTAAATTTTTCTATATATTCTATTGGTGTTTTGTTTGTTTGATTTACATCATCCCCATATAAATGTGGAAATACATCAGCTAATGATTTACCATCTCTTATATGATTGCCAATATATTTTCTTGTTCCTTGTCTTCCTAACATGTTTGATAAAGCAGCAATCTCTAACTTAGACATACCATGTTCTACATCACTATACTCATTGTATATATCAGTACCATTTTTAATTAAACCAGGAACACCTTCTATTAAACCATTAGCTCTATCTTTAAATATCTTTTTTTGATAGTCTAGATCTTCAGAAAAATCCTCTCTAGTACCATCATACATATTTTCAATCTCACTCCACAACTGTCCATATAAACCTGTAGCTGTAGATTCAGGATTTAACATTAACTCTCCATTCAAACTTTCTGCATATCTAATACCTTTTTCAAGATCTTCAAACTTAACCTCATCACCATCTTGTGCTTGAAATAATGCACCACCAGTTCTTCTTTGTGATTGAGGTATATATTCATCAGATTGTCTTCTTGATTGAGGTACATAACCAGTTCCTGCAACTTCATTAGCAGTAGGTGTACTAACGTCTAGCGTAGGTGGAAGCGGTTGTGGTGGTAATTGTGTATTAGTTGTATTACCTAATAGACTATCAATATTACTAACTGTTCTTTTAGGGATTGTTATAGTAGATTGTGGATCTACTAAGAATGGATTTTCTTCTTCTTCTTCAATTTGTGGTATCTCAATCATACCTCCAGATATTGGATCAATATTACCAAAAGGATCCATATAGTTTTCTCTCTCTATTCTTCTTGATTCTTTATCTGTAAAAGAAGTGTCTACGCCTTGTAATTGTGGATAGTTTGGTTGATCCATTTGCCCACTTAATTCAATAAGCTTATTTAAACCAGCTTCATTAATATAACCTTTCATAGACTGTCCTGATGGACCTTGACCAGGGGTATCATAAGTATATGCACCACTGTTCATAATATTATCTGGATTATAATTTACAAACATAGTTTTACCAGATTTCCTTCCACTAAGCATTGATCTAAATTGTTCAGCAACCTTTGGATCTAGACCTCTAGTTCTTTCAATTCTTTTAGCCATATCCTCGTCAATTGCAATTTGACCCATAGGATTTCTTGACATTGACTTTATAGCATAATCAGGTAATGTTCCTAACCCTATTGTAGATCCAAATACATTAGGATTATTCTGTCTAAATTCTTGAAGTCTATAATAGTCATCAGAGAATTGTGGGGGACGTTGAGTTTGAGGTATATATTCATTACCACTGTATTGACTTAATACTTGGTTTTGTTCATCAGGTGTTAAATCATTAAATCCTGGGTATCTATTCTTTATAAATTCTAAACCTGAAGAAGCTTTTGGTAATTCTTTACCATGTCTAGCTAACATACCATCACCACCTTGATCATCCATTGCTATTTCATTAAAGTACATTTCCATTTTAGGAAGTACCTCATCTTTCTTTTCTTGAAATATTTCTTGTTGCTCATCAATTTTAGGTTTATAAAAATTATCTATTTCTGTTTTTAAATTACCATAAATTGAATTTAGCACACCTGTAGCTCTTTCTTTTTTACGTTTATTTTTTCCATAATAATCATCTAGTAAATCATTATAAGATGAATATCTTCTCCTCTCTTTTAAATCTTGTTGGCTTAAATTAAATATATTATTAAAAGTATCTTGTGAAATAAATGGATCTATAACATCTTTATACCTATCTCTACTAATAGTTGAAGATGTTATATTTTCTATATATCTTATAATATTGTTACTACCAGATTCATATTCACCTATTTTATCTTCATATTCTTCTTTTATATTATTTAAATCCATATAATTATTTGTAAGGCTATTATATCCCAATGAATTTAATTGGTACTCTGATGGACCACTTGGTAAAAATAGCCCGTCCCCATAATTATAATGTTCTAGATCTTTACTTAACAGTTTATTTAAATGTTTTTCACTAAACTTTTCTTTTGTGTTATCCCAAATACCTTTATCATATAATGCTGCTTCAGTCTCTGCTTTAATAGAACTTATTTCTGCTGGCCTCATAGCCCACTCACCATATTCATTTTTAGATGTGTCAAAATAGTTTTCACCAAATAAATTAACAAGCCAATTTTTATACCCTGGAGCTGGCTCTTGATCAAAAACATCATCTGGATCAGTATATAAATCAGCTAAAGGTTTAAATAATGGTGATCTCATTGTATTATATGAATGTGCATATTCATGATCTGCTATATCCCGCCAGTCATCAGGTAGAATAACAGAATCTCCAAAAGTATTTTCAGACCAACCTGATCTTTTATTCCTAGCAATTTGAACAAAATATGGATATTGAGCAAGTTCTGGAATACCTGGACCATACATTTCAGTAGATCTCATTTGCATATACGGATTTGCTGGTATATATAATCCTCTATAACCCATATATTTTTCTATACCAAATGGCAACCCATAACCAACATTTGTATTTTGTGCTGACCTACTCATAAATGGATTTATAAAAGGAGTCTGCGTATACCTTTTTTGATAACCTTCATATATATTATTATTAATTTGACCATGTGAAACATATGGAAATACAACATGAAAATCTGGGCCTGCTGCAGTAAAATCATATTGAGCATTTATTCTTTCTGTTAATTCATCTTCAGATAATTGTTCTCCTGTTATATTAAAGACTTGTTTAGCATATCTATCTCTAAATGGTTTTGACTGTAATTTTTTTAGAAGATATTGTTGTTCTTTAGACGTATCTATCTTTTCATAATTTTGAACTACAAAATCATAAATCTCATCAAGTGTGTAATCTATTCCCTGTGTATCTATAGCACCTGCTTTATTTATTGTAAACTTTGGTTCTTGAACTTCATTACCATCTTGAAATAGAGGAGGATAAGAATGGAAGAGAAAAGGAGAAGGAAGTAAGTATGGAGGAGGAAGTAAGTTTCTAATTTTTCTAGTTGTTCTTTTTACTTTTGTATTAAATGATAATACATCATCATATAAGTTTGCTAAATTAGTTCTCATTGGATTTAACTTACCATTAGCGTCATAAACTTCAAAGTCTTTCCCATTAAAACCTCCCTTTATAACATATCCCTCCATAAGATTATTTAAGATAGGATTATCATGTGATGGTAATTTATATCCTTCTTTTTCATATTGTTTATACTTAACCATAGCATCATTATATATAGATTTCATTTGATCCATAAAACCTCCACCATCTTGTGCTAATGGAACTTCAAAGACAGAACTACCAGGAAATGTATAATTAGCACCCGGCATCATAACTCTACTATTACCTAAGTTATCCATACCAAACACAGGAAAGTCTACACCTTCCATAGTTATATTACCTGATGGTATTACATTATAAGGATTATTTCTATCCTTACTATTCCTTTTATATCCGTCTTTACTAAATTTCATTATCTAAATGATACATTAAGTTTACTATTGTTTAATTTTAATAACATCTTTCTGTTTCCAGAAACTCTCTTTCTTAGAATTACAGCATTCCAGTAATGTCTAAACTTCTTACGTTGGAATAATGGTTTTGCTAAGTTTATATTAGCTTGATTTAACTCTCTAATATAACCGTTCAATTGTGTTATAAATATTGGCTCACTTGTATTAGGATTAAATTCTCCTCTATCAGCAGTAACATCCCAAAACATATTAAATCTATATTTCTGTTCTTCTTTACTATATAGTATTTGAATATCATTAGGTGTCACAACTGGGAACTGAGTTATCAATGGTGCATTATTTTTAGGACTCAAATTTAATGATAATAATCCAGATACTTGCTCTGTATTATGAAGTATTGCTTCATCAAAATTATAATCAAGATCATGGAATCTATCACCACAATCATTCTCTAAGTTACCTCTATAGATATAAGACTCTAACTGATACTCAATACTTCTAACAGTATTAACAACTTGACCTACAGATTCTATAAGTTCTACCTCCCATGGATAATCTATATTGTAATAATTTGCAAATAAATCACATCTAGCATTGTGTTTCCAAATAGCTCCTAATTCATTTTGTGCTGGCACAGCAGTTAGTAAAGGAGTGCACTCAGTATACATACATGTAATATCAAATGTATTTGGGTCAAGGAATGAAGTATTATCATCAAATTCTTTAATACAGTCACCTGGTGAAGCTGGCGGATAATTATTAGATGGATCATTAAATACCATATCTGTACCTTCTGGACAAGCACAAGATCTTGTTGAATCTTCTGATAGTGGTATAGTTAAACCATCTACACATAAATACTTGCTTACATTTACATCATTAGCTGGACTACCATATTCTGTGCCAGCTAACTGTCTTGTAACTTGAATCTTAAAAAAGATATATTCCCAAGATTGAGTAGCTGTAAATTCATAATCATATACTACCCATTGATCTATATTAGTAACGTCTGGAGATCTCCATAAAAGTTCAGATGCACCTAAAGTATCAGCTCCATCATAACCAAATTGACTACCTCTATAGTTTTGACCTTGAAATCCAGGAGGCTCAGATCCACCCCATATTTCTAATGTAGGGGCAAAGTTTGTAAATGATGCTGTGCTAGGATGACTACTAGCTTGTGCTAATGCAACAGAACCTACTAATAGTGTATTAGGGGCTAATGAATTTGGTGAACCATTTCCATTTACAAGCAGTTGCCATACACCCTCTTGGTAGTATGTAGGATTAGCACCCTGTCCATCAAAACCACCTAGACCATTACAACCAGAATCAGGATCTCCTGATTGAAGCATTCCTATAAAAGCATCTCCTTCATATGGTTGTATTGAGTTAACAGGTGGTAAATTAGTTGGACATGTATCAGGTGACATGACTCCATTAACAAGATCACTTTGATTCTGACACAAATAACCATTATTCCAAGGGCTTGGTGTCTGGGACCATCCATAATTATCACCTTGTTGTAAGTTAAATCCTGGATTAGCAAATTGAGATGTACCAAAACCTACCACAGGTTCAGTGTCAGTTGCAATAATTGGATCTATAAAACCTACAAAACAACATTGCTCAACACCATTAACTATCTGTGGTGTAGACCCTGGTGGGCATCCTGGTGGATCACATTGATCTGTTATTGGATTATATGTATAACCTGGTGGACAATAAGGTGTATCTAATGTAATATTTTTTGTTGTAAAGAAATGATTCAAACTTGGTATTGTTAAATCAGGATGCCAATCATGAAATGATATCCATGCTCTTGCTTTAGGATCATAACTTACCGTCCATGATACATCTTTAAAATATTGTTCATCTGATAATTCAATAGGTACTGTAGCATCAAAAAATGTAACTGGCTCATATACTTCACAACGGCATTCATAATCATTTACACTATTTCCTGTAGTTCCTGGTAACTGTGTTAATCCTGGATTACATGGATTAAGTACTGTTCCAGGATCACAAAAATATTCAGGTATATCAAAAATAAATTCATCTGCAATAATATCTGCTACCTGTGCACCTTGACCAGGCCCAGCAGAAAATGCATTATTCATAGTTTGAACCATACATCCTACTACATTTTGTGGTGCATTAGCAATATTAGGAACATTAGCTGCTGTGCATTGTACTATATATGTTTCTACTCCTTGATTCCATACATCATTTTGAATATTTGTTGTACATCCAAAACAATTTGCGCCAGTACAAGCACTACCACCACTGTCTGCATCAGTTAACACAATCATAATTCTTCTATAACCTGCTTGTCCTGATCTATCACCTAAACTTGAACCTCCAAAATTATCTAATATTGCCATACCTTGGATAATAGCATCATCATATTCATCTCCAGCACCATCTAGAACTGGTTGACCAAAGCCAAACGTTGGTCCATTATTAGTTGTTATAGAATTTAATAATGTTGAGTCAGTAGTCATAGGTGCCACAGTACCTCTTGATCCTGGAGGACCACTACAATTTCCACAAGCAGCAGTAAATGGATCAGCTGTCCATACTCCTAATCCAATTTGAACAGAGTTTTGAGCAGTAGGATTATTAGTTAAACTACCATTTAGTAGAGAATCAATTTGTTGTACAAACTGTGTAGCAAATGCATTTCCTGTTTGATGACCTTGTGTGCCGGCTCCAGCTGTTGATCCATTACTACCTGACAAATCTAAAACAATAGCAATATCAATTGGATTATAACCTGGTACAATACGCTCTGAAGCATCAAAAATTTCTATTTTTTCACACTCTTGTCCTACAGGATTTGAAGGATCATATGTGTATCCATTAGGACAACATGGTACAGGAGGAGTTCCATTACACTGAGTTAAGTTATATACAAAACCATTACATGCATCAAAATTTATGCAATCTGGGTTTAATGCTTCATAATCTTTTTTACAAAAATATACTAAGTCATAGTTAGGATCATATACAGATTGACATCCTATACCTGCAACAGGATTGTCATAAAGATTAGGACAATCTTCTATTTCAGGATATTGACTTAATAATCTAGAAGGTAAGTATTTATTAAACCATTGCTTCATACCATTATTTGCAATATTCTCCAAACCTTTACCCCCATAATTAAATATTTTTCCTTGAGCTTGTGATATATAATATAATCCAGAAGGTGTATTTATAACACTTCTAGAACTTTCACATGATCCATACTCATGTGCTTCATCTGCATTAACAACATTTTGCATTGGTTGACTAAATAGTCCTCCGTCACCAATAGTAAGTTTTGTTCCAAGATCTGTTTTTAGTTGATCTACCCCTTGGAATAATGCTGGAGCTAAATTAGGGAATGTAACAAAAGCACCACTCTTTGATATGGGTTTTATTACATTTACTATATTCTTAAAGTCTTTAAAATTCATTGGTAAGAAGACTCTCCAAAAATCTTTCTTAGCTTCCTTCTGTGCCTGTAATGAATATATTAATCTTTTGGGATAATGCGTGAAACAAGTATCTGCTACAAGCGGATCATAATCTCTATCTTGAATTTGACCAAAAGAAATAAGTTGTGTATTAAATCTTGATTTACTTAATGAATAATCATACTTGTAAAAATTATCTTTTCTAATAATACTAGAATGATACATAGCTTCAAGATCAGTGTAGTCTACAAAATCATAATGTCTTTTTTCATCTACATCTTCATGATCTCTTAATCCCATGTTTAATGTTGACTCTACAAAAAAGTCTTGTGTACCATTACAATGAGTATACATGTATCCATTCTTAACAAGGAATAAACTTCTTGTCTTTTTATCATTAGTAATACCATCTGCAGTTAATGCAACACTTTGTGCATCACTATAATCATTATTTGTTTCATTAGGTCCACCAGATCCACTTACACCACCACCTCCAGCAGAACCTCCACTTCCTGCAACATCATCATTAATAGAATCATCATCAGGTCTATCTAAATAATGTAAATTATTAGGTGTTATAGCTGTCATATCATCATTATTACCTGTAATAAAAGCAAAACTTGTAATATACCTTACCAACTCTGAAAGATCATATTTAGCAGTATTCATCCAATATTTTGGGCGTGGAACATTAGATCTTAATCTATAATCAAATGCAAAACCATCTGGTTGACCAGATAAGAAATCCCAGAAGAAAGGCATAATAACTTTTTCTGTATATCTGTTTATATAACAATCACCTCCATAAACTATTCTTGTTTGAAACTCTGCATCACCTACATCTGTTACAGAAAGATCAAATTTAAATTCTCCTGTTTCTTCATCCTTTTCTATATACTCTTGTGTAAAATAATTAATACAACCTACTGGTATTTGTTTTATCTGATCTAATTGACCATATTGATTTTTAAATGCAACTTTTAATGCAGTATAATGTGCAGCTATATCTGCTACTCTCCATTGTGAAGGATTAAACCACCCACCAAAAGTACCAATTTTAAATCTAGAATTGTCCTCAGCACCACTAGGTAATCTAAAACCTAATCCACCTGGAGGAGCTATACTTGAAACAGCAACTGTAGATGGTCTTTGGAGATTATTAATTCTTATTTCTGCAGTTAGATTCTGAATACTAGGTCCAACATATCTTGCCTTATCTACTAACATTCTAAATATATCACCATCAACAGGAGCATTTGTATTTAAATAAAGCCCATGACCACTATACTTATACGCATAATCTTGAAAGCTAACAAGTTCATATATCATATCAATAATATGCTGACCACCTTCAGAAGTCAATTGCATAAAATTAAATATACCAAATAGTGCCTGTGTTATAGAAGGTGCTTCTGTAAATCTACCACCTTGATATGTTATTTCTTCACCTGCACCTATATACCCTCTATTAGTTTTTCTAGCTTCATTTGTTAAATTACCCATTTGTGTAAGGGTTGTAGAATCATAACCAAAACCAGGAGCTTGTTGCCATAGTTTTGGTCCCCCAAGTACTGTCGCTGTTGAGTAAAGACCACCTCTAACTGGTTCAGAAGTTGCATTTAATGGGTTGAAAGGATTAAAAACATTTTCATTTTGATATGATCTACCAGTAGCGGAACCACTATTCCCCATAAAATGAGCATTAACATTCAATGCTTTAGGTGGTTGATTAGCATTAATACCTTGAGGAAAGCCATCTACTTGACCTTCAACACCTAATACATTATCAGTATCATAAGGTGCTACACCTTCATTACCTTCTTGCTGTGTATTGACAGCATACATATAATTAGTATTTGCTAATTGAGCAGGTCCTAAAGCAATTGGATAATCTACTGGAGTGGGAGTTGAAGTTCCAACATTGGCACCAAGTGCTCCACCAAATGCCCATGGTAATCCAACAGGATTTGCCTTTCTTCCGCCATCTCTTTCATTTGATGTATAACCAATACTTAAACCTTTTGGTTTAACTTGTTTCTGCATTTTTTTACCACGCATCTCACCAATAGCATAACCTATACCTACCATGATACCAACCCACATAGCTAAGTTTCTTAATAGTTTAGCACGTGGATGTTCTTCAGATGGTCTAAATCTTCCTATAGATTTACCCGTGGTCATTCCATATGTTTTTACTTCAAATGGAGATAAGAATGGTTTATTAAATGATGTTTCTGGTGAGTGAAATGTAAATATAGTATCTGATGTTCCAGCAAGACCTTCTGGATACACATTTACATTTGTTGGGTTATTATAATTAAATGAAAAGCCAGAATTACTTGTTAAGAATACTTCCTCCTGCGCACTATTAAAAGGATAGTTAGGAATAAAACCTGCATCTACTGTACTATCTGCACGTCCTTGTGCATTATCAGGTATATCATACTTCCTCATATTTCTTGATATACCTTTTGCTATAATAGATTTATTACCCTCTCTTGATCCTACAAGAATTTCATATCCTACAATCCCTGGTATAATGGGACCTGTTGGCCTACCTTCGTCAGGTGTGCATAACTCACCCTCACTCTCACTAAATCTAGGCATCTTGATATTTTCAAACTTTACACCAAGAACATTTATACTATGACCACTGTCAGAAGCTCTATCTAAAAATCCTCCAGGACCTGATGCTTCAAATGTTTCATCTGGCATTTTATGATGTCTGATATACTTTCCACATAAATCAAATCTATCATCCCCATCATTTGTATTATATCTAACAGGATCTTGAGGATACTTTTCTGTAGATTGCCAATATGCCATATGACCTTCAGCAATAACTTCACCACAATCATCTGTTATTTTATCTCCTTCTACTAGACCCATTGGATCAGTTCCAAATTGTTGTGATTGATTTGATGCAGTATTATATATTTCAAATACTCTATCTGAACCCTCTGTATCACATAATCCATTTGCTGATGCTTGAGCAGTTAAATCATTTGAATCACCTGGTAAGTTATCTAATTCATCTAAAATATTTCCATTGGGAGCTCTCCATCCATTCCAAGATAAAGGTCTACCCGGTATATGATATGATCTAGATTTATCTCCAGTATTATAAACAAATCTAATAAAAAATGCATAAACCTCATCTCTCATAAATGTAGGTTTATTACCTCCTTTCTTGTAGTAATCAGAAGGAAATTTTGTAACTGTCCAGTGCGTATGTATTCTGTTAGCTATAGGTTGATAATTAAAATCATATTTTTCTGTAGGTCCTTGTCTTATTAGATAATCATTAACTACATACATCTTATCTGATCTATCAAACACAGGTGTTGTTAATGGTATAGTATTTAAAGGAACCGCCTTTAATGCCTGATTTATAAAATCAATACTAATATGAGATTGCTCGGTACTGTATATACCCATCTCTTTAGCTTGTATTTCTCCTTGATTATGACTTAAAATTACTAATTGAAAATGTTCAAAGTTTTTATCTAAACCAGATATTTCAATTTCTAAACCAGATAATAAATCTTCATGATCAAATAATGGCTGAATATTAGACATACCATAATAATCACCAATCTTTTGATCATTTATTACATATGAAATAAAAGCTTGATATGATCCATTTCTTAATTGACCACCATCATTAGATCTTGAAAGTTTTATACATGGTATATCAACCAGTGGTGCTAATCTTAATTTTTCACAATCTACACATTCTGTAGTTTCATATTCTATACACTCAGCACCTGGTGGAGATATGACATTTTGTATATAAGGTATATCATCTAAGTTTAATGTTCTAGAAGGATTTATACCATCATCCCAATATACTTGCCATGTACAATCAAAATTTTCTTTTGCTGCACCAGTAATTAAATTACTAGTATTAAAGTTTAAACAATCACCCCCACATTGTTGATCATTATATACTGTCTCATATAGACATTGACTATCATCCCATGTACCTATTTCACTTTGAGTATTGTTAGTTGAGTAGATAACCCATTTATCACCATATAAATGTATTGTACCTATTATAGTATAAGGTGCACCACTACATATAATATTTGCAGGTTCATTACCTAAAGTTCCAACATCACCATCTTTAGAATTATTAATAGCGTTAATGGCATGAGTATAGTTCTCTTTACCCACTAAGGCTGTATTCAAATCCTTAGTCATTCCTTTAATAGGAATTCTAGTATCTGTAGAACTAGTATTTTGTAATTTAGGGGTTTGCTTCTTAGCCATTACTATTTATATTTAACAAAATGTTGGATGACTCTTAAACATATCATAGTAATTATGATATTGAGCTCTTCTATTAACTTCCCATATTTTTCTCATCTCCTCAAATCCAGGAGTATTTATAAATCCAAGAGCATTATTTCTTGCAGCTCTAAGTTTCTGTGCAATCAATGCTAATTGTTGTCCAACATTCTCACCCGCAAAAACCATATTCTCAAGTATTCTTTCTTTTAGTGCATACTCATAATATTCATTACAATAAGGATGATCAAGAACTAAAAGATTACCATCATCATCTTCCATAGCACCTTGATAGCTTATATATACATGACCATTTGTAAAGTTAGTAAGTATGTAATTATCTTTTATTTCAGCTATGTATTTAGACTGTATATTTACATTTGGGCAATCACATTGAACTTTATTTGATGTACTAAACCTTAAAGGATGATAATCTGTATAATGTCTGTATTGACTAGCACCTACAAATTGTACTACTATATGTTCATTATTATATTTAATTCCTCCTCTTCCTGTATCTACAGGACATGTCTGTACTACACAAACATCTTTGCAATCTGTAGGAGTTACACATTGTTCTGGATCACCTGGATCTGGAACATATTTAGTATATGTTGTATCAACAGTAGTACCAGCCGGCATTGTATTATTTACAGAAAATGAATTACAACAAAATGCATAATTTAAATATGCAAAGTCAGTGGGTAGTTTAGCTTTACTATGTTCAATATCTACAACAGTTTCTTTAGTTCTATGTATTCTTAATCCAAGATCATAATTAACTCTGGTAGCAACTTTAATTAATTGTTGAGGTTCAATCATACCCTCTAAAGCATATGTTCTAAAATCTACAGTTACATCCTCTAGTAGTTGATCAAAAGTTCTATATTTATGTGAGACAGCCATTATCTATTAATGTTTATTTTATTATCTGAATCTTCTGAAGGAACTTTCATTGTGTTCAACAATTGATTCATAACTTGTGTTTCTATTTCTGCAAACAAAAATTCTGGTATAAAAACTTGTTGCTTATATCTTGGAACACAATCATCTTCTATATCACATGTATATTTAGAAATGTCTCCCTTAAAAATACCCTCTACTTTTATTGCATCCCATTCTACATTTGGTATGTAGATATAATCATTTAACCACCAATAGTATTTTGTTTTATTATATTTATGTGAAGTTGTTTTTGTCATAGAAGTATATGTACCAGGACTAGTTGGTTGAAGTTCTATTGATGTATCTATAGAACTAACAGTTCTAATTAGTGGTCCCCAATAGCCTTCCATAAAGGTAGGTAGTTTATCTTTTGTTCTTTTAATAGTGCACCCACTTTGGATACCACTACACTTAGCTTCTACTTTATCAACATCTATTAGTTCAACAAAAGGAAGAGACTGCCATACACTATTAAACTTCATAAGCTTATTAGCTGAGTCTTGTCTTCTCATAAAAAGTTGTGCATGTTTTTCTATAAGACTATAAATATATCTATCAGTCATAAAAGCATCTTGTACTTCTGCTTTTATTGATTGTCTTATTCTTGAAACTACTTCCCCTATTGTTGTCATAACTAACTGTTTTTTTTATACATATCAGCCACTCTCTTTTTATTTTCCATTTTAATATATCTTGTCCACTTTTTTGGATACTCACTTGCAACAGCTCTTTTAAATTGTCTTACTGCAGTAAATTGCCAAAGCTCTCTATTTTTAAAACGGTATTTAGTAGAGTAGTTTGTGTAAAATATTTTTGCTACATTACCATCAGTTTCCCAGTTTTTATTCTGTAAAACTTTACCATATTCTTTTGAAAGTGCATAATTTGTATTTACAGTTTTTGCTGCTGGGCATGTTCCTATAAATATGTAGCCTAAAGAATCAGGCAATTCTACACCATCTCTATTTTTTATTACTTCTTCCCATATTCTTCCATTAAATAATTTAATTATATTTTTTAATTTATCATTATCTATATTAGAGTATATAGGATTTTTATCTTTAAATTCATTTATTAACTCTGCATTCAAAAGACCCAAGACCTTCTCTCTATATCTTGGGGCATTCAAATTAGGTTTTTTAAAATTATTTATCATAATATTACCATACATTATAATTTACAAAAAAAAGGTGATTTATTCAAGTTTATTCAGGTGAATATGTAAGTTCACAAATCTCACCTTTATCTGATGTGTGAAGAGATAATACGCCAGATCTTCTAGATCCTACAAATTTATTGTGATAATGATAATAATCTGTCTTAGATAAACTTGGTAAAATCTTTAATGTAAACCCTGTATTCTCATGCTGTGTTATATACTCAATTTTTTTCTTATGGTGATAGTGTCCAGTATATAATGTTCTAAATAATGTTCTACCCCATTGTCTTGGATATTCCATAGAATATAACATTAAAGAGTTTTTTGTGTTTACATCACCATGCTCAAATGCAAAAAAGTTTTTACCATATACAAATACTTTTCTCTCTAGATAAACTACATCCCACTCTATAGTTGGATCATCAAAACACATAGATAGTCCATGGGCTAGATGAAATGATGAAAGTCTATCATGATTGCCTGGTATATAAACTACTTGTAATTTGTCACAAAATTGTTTTATATAATTAACACTCCATAGTATAGCATCAAAAGCTTGTTTATAAGCCTCTGTAGCTGTCTTACAGTTATCTAAAGGCGTTCCTGATGTGGTAGTACCACTCCATGTATCCATATTAATTAAATCACCTCCTATAACATAATATATCTTTTCTAAATGATGAGCACTACAAGCTCTATTAACTAGATCAATAATAGTTTCTTCAAAATCCTGATCAATAGTTTCATTACCTTCTTTACCAAAGTGTATATCCTGTAAAGACAAAACTCCAGCTGTTTTTACTTGACCTGGAGTTTTTATTCTTTTTACTTCTTTATATTTTTTAGGCTTAAATTCTTTTAATAACTCTGCAACGTTATCTATTTCATTATCCTTTATCTTTGTAACCATTGCTGATACACGCCAATGATCACCCATTTGTTTATTCCAATAACTAGATAACTTCCATTGTGTAGTATCTATATTTAAAATATCTATTATTTCTTCAGGTGATTTAGGTTCAGATGAACTTATTGTTTCCATTTTTGCTTCACCTTTTTCTATATTATATTCATAAGATGATGATCCTGACTCTTGAAGAAGTCTAGCTTTTACCATATCTTTTAATACGTCATAGTCTTCTACTGTCATTTCTAATTTATCTGCACAGTATTCTGATGTTTTTTTCCACTTAAATGATGCTTTAATTTTGTCTAATAATGATTCCATAGTAGTTAATAATAATTAATAAATTGGTTGCAAGATACAAAAAAATATTGTATAAAGAGAGAAACCCTAGATTTCTCCAGGGTTTCCCAACAATTGCAGAGTTAAAACCAACAAACTTTCTCTACTTTTGTTTTACTATAATGTGGTTATAAATAAATCAACAGAGTCATAATCTGTACCACCAACTGTAGCAGCTACTTTGAATTGATAATTAGTTGCAGGGGTTAATCCTGTAACTTCATATTCTGTTGCACCTGCACCTAATGTAGCAATTAAACTATATGCTCCACCAGCATTTGCTTGATGAACTTTAATTGCTGTAACACCGTTTGGTACACCTTGCCACATAAGTTTTACTGTACTATTTGTAAGTGTATCACGGAATAAATGAAGAATACTCTTATCCCAATTTGCTGGATATTGAATAAATAATGCAAATCTTTGTAGTATAAAATCAAGTCTTTCACCTTCAGTTACACCAAGTGTATTACCGCCTTGTGTTACAGAAAATGTTTCTTGACAATAACTTACACATCCAGCACATTGAATATCTTCACATATTTCTGTGGAAGCTCCTCTTTTACATTCTGTATAACTACAAGGAGTTGTTAAGCCATGATCTTGACAAGCACATGGTGATGATTTAGTATGTCCGCATTTTTTACAAGCCATTTTTTTTAATTTTTAACTGTTAAGGACATGTTGTATGTCCTGACCAGTATGGTGTAGTTGTGCTATATTTAGCAACTGTAGCACCCGTAGTTCCTGGTCCAGAAGCATACCATCTTCCATTAACTAATTCATATTCACTTTGTACATTTACAGCAGCAGAAAGTGTAGTATAAGCTCTCTGTGTAGCGTCAAACTCTACTCCTGATACATTATATATATTTCCTAAATTACTTGCTGTCTTAGCTGCAGTACATGCATCATTTGCAGATGTTGAATGACCAGCATAAGTTTTTGTTGCACCCATTCTTTGTGCACCCAATGAAATAGGTTCACCAGCAGATCCTGAAGGAGCTAATCCAAACATACCTCTAAAGTATGTTGTAATAATACTATTAGTACTACTTGAAAAATCAGTTCCATTCTCCATATATGCATGCACTGCTAAAGCATAGTTTAAACCTCCTGTATCTTTTAGTCCTACCATTGTATTACCTGCGCCATTAGTTGTTACACTATATGGAATATTTACTGGTGCAGTTCCTGCTAATAAATATGCTGATAAATCTAAACCTGCTACACCTACGTATGCTTTAAATCTTTCCAAACCTAATGCTGTCCCATTATATTCTTGTGTAGTTAATAATGTTGCACCTTGCAATGCTCCATAAGCTTGTTGTGCAACAGATGCTGTTGCTCCTGTTATATCAGAAGTTATAGTAGCTACTACTTGAGATACTGTAAATGGAATAGATCCTGTTATCCATGGGAAGTTACTTTGTGCTTGACAATTTTGTCCCCATAAACTTGTTGGAGCTGCTGATGATGTAATATCAATAATAGCATCATAATCTTCTTGATATTGAGCTGCACCCGATCCACTATTTGTAGTAGGCTGACTACCCCAGGCAGCAACTGTAGCTGCTCCATATGTTCCATTTGCACTCACTTGATTAACAAATGAAATTACTTTAATATCTGGTGGAAATTCAGCATTTGCTCCTGCCCAGTATGTTGGAAGTGTATTACCATTTTCCATAATGTCTGTATACCAAGTACCACTACTCGGTACAGTTATAGCTGCTCCATATGATCCTGCACTATTAAATGTACCTATATTCTCTACACATCCTTTAACATGCTTTAAATAATCTCCTGATTCACTTCCATTAACAGCTACATAATAAAAATTAGGTTTTTTTGCATTACTAAAATTATTTCTAATAGTATTAAATGATTCTTTAATCTTTCTTGCATCATCAATATTAATAGAGTTTTCATCAAAGAAAATAATAACATCTGAAGTAGTATACTTAATTTCTCTAGCTGGTAAAATAGGAATAAACTTAGTACCTATTGAAGTACCACAGTCATTTGTAAGTGTAACAACAAAACTATCAGAAGACATTGTTGTACTATCTTGTGTATATTCATATATTGCTTTTCCTGAAGTAGGTGATCCTGATTTAAATGCTAATGAACCATTTGAAGGTTGTGTTGCTATATTCCACGTAAATGTACCGCCACCCTGGGTATATCCTACAGCATCTAATTCAATTTCTATTTTTTCGCTTGTTCTTACATAATAAACAGGTTGCTTAGAATCTATATACAAACCATCACATGTACAAGAGAATACAACTTGAATTACTTTATGAGATGCTGTATCAATTGATGCATAAATAAAATATAATTGTCCATTAGGATTTGTTAGTGTTCCTAAATATTTCCAACCACTTTCTAAATTACTTCTTACAATACCTGTTGGTGCAAGAGGTGATCCCGTTAATCCTGTAATAGTTAATGGAGTAGTAGTTAATTCGTCATTGATAAATTCACCATTATGCACCCAACCTGTTGTACCTGTTGTAGATGCTTGAGTTATTAAAGGTTGATTTATATTATCAAAACCTGCTTTCCATTCTGTTTCAGTTGCTCCATCATTATATGTAGCAATAGTAACTGTTTCTGCACCTGCTTGTAAATCATCAGTAGTCATTTTCCAATTAGGGCTTGCAGATGTATAAACCTTTGTAGAACACACAGGTGATGTAGTTGATACTAACTGCATAGGGCATTCTGTTTTTCTTGTGCTGCCTTCTTGAGTTATTACACTTCTTACTTGATATTGTGTGTTAGAATTTAAATTAGTAAAAGATCCAGTTATTGTTGTTCCATGCCAAGTATTAGATCTTGAGTTTACTAAAGTACCTGTTCTAGTTAAAAGTTCAACTGTAACTATATATCCTTTATTAGCTGGTAATGATGCTGATACTGTAAACGGTATTGTATCTGCAGATACTGTGCCTATTACAACAGCACCACATGATAATTCATTTTCTATTGTAAAATTTTGTATCTCTTGGCATGTAGTATCTCCATCAGATGTGCAAAAATCAACACGTACTGAATAGTTACTACCTAAATCTAAATTACCCATTCCTTGAGTAGACAATGAATAAGCTTTATTATTTTGATAATATGATAGATCTATAAATTTAGTAATTGTATTTAATGAAGAATCAGTTATAGTTATTTTTGTACCTCTAGAATTACATTCTGAAAATGTTGCTGGCATAGAAGTTCCTTGAAAATCAAAAACTAATGACTTTACTGAACCTCCACTATCTTTATTAACAGAACCTTTTACATCATATGTAACATCTGAGCATGATGGTTTTCCAACTGTTTCTGTTAAATTCTCTACTGCATTTCTTGTGTCATTCATTGTTATCCACAAGTTCTGGAATGACTGAGCCATATTTTTTGGAGTTGTATTCCAACCTCTTATTCCAGCCATAACGCCTGTTCCACTTAATACTTTTCTTTGTGAGTATGCAGGTGTATATGCTAATGCAGTTGTTAATTCATTTGCCGTACCTAATGCTCTTGTTTGTGCTCCATAAGTTTCATCTAATGCTACAACAACTGTATCTATTCTTTGTGGTCTATTATTTCCTGTTGAATTAGGTGCAATAACACTTACTGGTGGTGGAGGAGTATCATCACAGCAATTTTGTTCTATATATGTTACTCTTGCATCAATATTATTAATTTGTGTTTGTAATAATGAAATGGCTGATGTGTTGTAACAAATTCTTTCAGCTAAGAAAGTAGCATAACCTTTTCCTGTTGTAACATCAAATAGAGGTAAACTTACTACAGGACTTTGACTATTCATATACAATTGTGCTGCTTTCCTTAAACATTCAGGAATAGGCATTTCACAATCACATGGTCCCAAATTAGGTGATCTAGGATCACTATGTGTTCCTCCATCATCACAACATTTACAAACTTTATCAATTATATTATTTAAAAGAGCTTGTATTGTATTAGCTTGACCATACTGTTCTACTAAACAAAGTTGATTAACAGTACTAATATCTATTACACCAGACTGCTCACAACATTCTACAAGTGAATCACAAAATTTTGCAACTACATCACTTACTGTATCTCCCTCACATACGTTTACACATGTTAGATCTGGACCTTGCCAAACAACACAATTAGATGATATGTTGTCTGTACATCCGTTATTATTATTAGATTTATTAGGTATCATAAATATATTTTTTGTAGCTGCAAATTATTACATGTATACATTATAATATACATAATTTTTCATTAACAACCAAGTTGTATGTTATTATATTAACTAAGCACATTGTGTATTAGTTGTACAAATTTCTTTTGTTTTTTCTGGTGTTACAGTTATATCTATTCTCTGTTGAGAACATAGTCCTGTAGTAACAAAACAATGACAAAGGTCTAATACATGTTTTGTTACCGCACTTCCATTTGTAAATTGATATTTAAAAAAACCATTTGAATCTGTTACACCAACATCTTTCCCATCCACATAAATAGTGTAACATGATACAGCATTACCCAAATCATCTTTTACATATATAGATATACACTCATTATCTAAATTAACACCATCTTGAACACACTTTTCATTAAACTGACCACATCCTGCTATAAGCCATGATGGCTGTGGTGAATCACCAAAGTTCCACTTATAAGTTGAATCTGTAGTCTGATCTTTATATGCTTTTGTTTCTACTGGAATCTTTTGATCATCCCAATCACAAACTTCCTTTTTTATTTCTAAAGTTTGTAGTTTATCTAAAGGGCAACATGATGTTAAACCATATCTTTTTGATATCATATCCTTGTAAAAAAGATTTGCAAACTCTTGTTCAACATTTATCTTTTTTATAATTTCTTCTTCTGTTTTAGTAGTACAAGGCATATTGCTCATTTTATATTTTAACAACAAACATCACAAGTTATTTTCTTTAATTTAGCTTTTGCAAAATTATAAAGCTCTAAACCTTCATTTGGACTTTGACAATATTCTACTTTTGCTACGGCAGCATCAATAAGAGTTCTTATATATTTCATCTCTGCCATAACTTGTTGAAATTCTGATGATGGTTGACAAGGTTGTACATCTAACTCACATAACTTTTTATAGTAGGTTGTAAGTATCTCTGTAACTCTAAGATGATTGTATTCTACATGAACTTTATCATTTGGAGAAACACTATATTTTATAATATATATACCATCTTTTATAGCTGCTCTAGATGATGAACAACTTGTAGTTTGTAAACCTAATGAACATGCAGTTAAATTTAATCTACCAAAAGTTTCCCAGTTACCATCAGAATCTTTTACTACTGTAGTCTTTATTAATCTAGGAGAATTAAAACCAGGACAAGTTATTAATAACTCAGGGCAATCTACCCCAAGATCCTCATTATAATCACTTGTATCTACTATAGGTAATATCTCACAGTTTGAACTTTGAGGTATATCTAGACTTAAAATATGTTTACCAGCCATAAAAAATTGTTTTATATATATACACTATTCACTAATAATATACAAATTTTACTTGATTAAAAGAAATAAAAAAGGGGTAGAATTTAATCCACCCCTCTTCTAATTAATATATATAGTGTTATTTCTTAGAAATCACCACCCTTATCTTCAAGTTCTTGAAAAGTTGAGACAATTCCATCACCAGCTAAAGTAGTTACCTCACATGCAGTTGCTAATTGTTCCCAAAGCTTGTTTAAAGGCCCGATAACAGTTAAAGCATCAGCATCATGTTTAACATAAATCTTATAGTGATACTGATCATTATCAAATATACCATTAGGATTGTTAAACCTTGGAATATTGTGTAACAAGTGATATACTCTAAATTCACCTTTACAGTCATTATTAGTATTATCTCTTCCTAATTCAGTAACAATACTTGACATACCTTCTTGCTCTCTAAATCTAGAAGAATCTCTTAGACCTTGATTGTAAGGAGATTGTCTGTAGTTTTCAGTTAATAGAATATCATTAATTGCAGTGTCAGAAGAAGTAGTTCTTTGTTTGAAATCAGTAGTTGTTTCAATAACAAATCCTTGACATGCTACGCATGGTACTCCAGCTTCATCTTGTAAATCAGCAGATACTTTAAGACCTCCCAATAAATAGAAATCTCTTGTATCAAATGAACAAGAAGTAAATTGAGTTTGTAACTCACAGCTAGTCTTTAATGTAATAATAACTTTATAAGTATCATCAGCTTGCCATGTACCATCATGAGTAGTAAGTGCAGTAGTTAAATCACTAATACCTAGTGCACCACCTGCATAAATAGCATTCTCTTCAGCCTTAATTACATCTGCATAAGCACCACCACTTTTACTAAGTTGTAGTGTAGCAGTACCAAACTGAGATAAAATTGGATCATTGTTAAACTGATCTCTAAAGTTAATAGCTACAATAGATGGAGCAATACCTCCGTGTGTAGCATCTTGTGTTACACAACACATGTCAACACCATTAGCAGGTAATGTTAATGCACCTGTACCATCTTGAGCATTTGTAGCTGCCATTGGTAAAGATCCAGATAAAGAACCATATGCATTGTGATTTAACAATCTTAATGCAGCAGTACCTTTAATATCTACTCTCAAGATAGGATCAGATCCACATGGGAAACAAGAAAAATTTTCAGCAGTAGGCTTAATTTCTATTACTGCTGTTCCAGCTGTTTCATCTTTTTCCTTAGTAATCCACATATTAGAGACAAACTTAGGTTTAATAAGTTTTGATTTTGAGCTTTCTTTATAACCTCCATGTCCAGGATTATTACCAATCCTATCATTAGGTTGAAAAGCAGCTTGTGCTATATAGAATCCAGCTGTCTGACCAGGTATTTGTGAAAGTGGTATAATATCATACTTACCATCTACAATAGCCCAATCACCTACATTAGTTAATGAAGCAGAAGTGTTTTGAACATTACCTGCTCCTGTTGGCTTTATGAGATCCTTTGCATAAAAGGACTTACAAAAAGCGTGATTAAAATGTGCCATAATTAATAAATTTTTAGCGTTAATAAATAAATAAATAATTGTTTACAGTTGTCTCTGGTAGCATAGCTACATATATAATATACAAAATAATATAATTAATACCTTATATATTAGTTATTTTTTTCTGCACTAGCAGATCCTCTAACATATTGATTTACATCATTAATGTCACCAGCTATAATTGATACTGCCTCATCAATAATAAGTTCTACAATATCATCTTTAAATTCTGATTCAATATCAGCTGGAGATACTATAAGTGTATAAGGATCTGTACATCCTTCAAGTTCAATATTTCTTGGTTGTCTATAATATGTCAAAACAGGATTAATAATATCAAAATCTCTTTTATATACTCTTATTGTATTTCCTTGAATTGTACAATAAGTTTCTCCCCACTCAAAGTCAGGTCTTTTTAAAGGATCTCTCATAATTAAATCAACATTAGCTTCTTCAGCTAAGTATACTGTCATATCTCTACCTCTCTCCATAACACCCAAATGTGTTTTTTCTGTTACTTTAGGACAACATTCTGTTATTGCTTCAACTGTCATTCTTTTGTACTCAAGATAATTATCAGGAAATAAAGTAGATTGTATATAATCTGGCTGATTTATAAATGTTAAATTAATCTCTCTCAAAAGGATCTGTAAATCATCTATACGTCTTTTAGACATTTCATCACCTTCCTTATACATATTATTACCATGTAACTGTCTTCTACACCATTCAACCTGTGCTTTATTAAAAGCTTCAACAATTTGCCAGCACTCTATATTATCATAGTCATCACTGGCAATCTTGTTAAGCCTTTGTCTAAATTTTAATTGTAGTGTAGTATTATTCATAGTTACATTTTCCAGTAATATTCAACTTGACTCATAATAGACATCATATGCTCTTCATTCAAAGGATTCTTTAAAAATTCTAAGCACTGATCAGGAGTCTTACCTAACTTAGTACTTCCTAAATAAATCCAACCATCAGCTTTATTTGAAATAATGCTGTATGAACTTGCATCTTTAATAACTGCTTTTAGTTTCAAGTCTTCCATTGAAAGTCTTGATGCATCTAAAAATGCTTGTGCAGATCTTCTTTGATTTCTATCATGCCCATCTCCATGAATAAATGCATCCATGTTTTCATAAATAACATCATTTGCAGTTGAGTTATTATATTGTGAGCTGTTTGCGTCACAAACTTTAGCAACATAGAATAGTTTTTTATTCTCTGAATCATACATAGATGTCAATGATGCAAGAGCTCTATTTCTTAGTTTAGATAATTCAGTTCTTGTACTTACTGTATCTTCTAGCTTATCTAAATAAAATTTACATCCTGGTCTACCTTTTGCAGTTCTTAAATTAGGTGCTACAATTGAAAAACCTCCTGCTTCTATTGCATATAATTTTATAAGATCATAAGGATCTGTTGATGGATCTAAAAATAAAGGTTCATTACCCACTCTAATACTAATCTTTCCCCAAAAGTCATGGTTATCATGCCTTAATAATTTTACTTTGTTCCAAAACTCTGGATCATTTGGGTCAATTATATTAGCTGCTAGATCTCTTTCTAATACTGCAACAGCCTTTCTAATCTCATTTACTTTTGCCTTTCTCTTTTGTGGAGAAAGTTTCTTTATTTCAGGCGCAAATTCATTTAATCCTGTAACATATCTTTTAATACCATTCACCTCAAGACATGATAATTCTTCTTCATGAATAACTCCTTCAAAAAGTGACATACCATAATTTTCTAGACCCATGTTTTCACTGTCTCTATCAAAAAATGTACGTATTGCAATAGATTGATCTTTACCACTTTGATACTTTTCAATCATTGTTATTTCAGTAATAGGTTCAACTGCTGGCGTAGGAGTTGTTGTTACTGTTTCTGCTGGTTTTGTATTTTGTGTTTTTGCCATTTTAACTATAATTTATTGGTTTAATTTTTTAAAGATATTGGGGAGAACCGTTAAGCTCTCCCCTCTATCAAATGAATATTAGAATGATCCTCCTGTAATTGGATTCTTCATTACAATTTTCAATACCTTAGTTGGGTCTTTTACCCAAACAGAAGGCATGGTTTGTGTCATCATAACACGGTATCCGTTGAAGTTACCTGATGATGCAAATCCTTGAGTTCTTCCCATATAGTCCATAGTACCATTTTGGTAGAACCACTTCAATGCATTATCCCAAGAAAGTTTCAATAAGTGAATGTTGTCATTTCCTGACTCAGTGATGTCAAAGATAATAAAGCTGTAAGAGCTTAATGGTCTTCCATCAATAAGTGGGTTTTCAATATCATTAGTATGTAAGTTATCAAATGCTGGATTTAATACAAATCTTACGTTAGCCAAGAATGGAATAACGTATGAAGTGAATGCATATCCAAAGCCAAGATCCATACCAGATCCAGTTACAATACCGTTTGCGTCAGCATTAACAACATATTGTGAACCTAATCCTACAGCTTCTTTAGCAATTGCATCATTAACTAATTTCATACCACCAATACCTGTTTGAACAATTAATGTTCTTTGTGGGTCTGGTCCTTCTAATTCAACTTTACCTTGGTAGAAGTTATAAAGCTCAGTCTTAAACATATCTAAGCTGAAAGAAGACTTATTGTAGATTCTCTTGTAAGAGTTATCTAATTGCTTCCAAAGACCTACAGACATTCTAATGTCATCTGGTCCATCTTGTCTTACTCTACCACCGTGTCCCCACATTAAGTATGTTTCAATATCACTTGCAATTTTATTCAAGTGAGCTGCCTCTAGATTAGTTAAGAAAGTTCTTGTTAATGAACCATTATCAAAAGCTCTCTTTACAAAATCAGCACCCATAATTTCTACCATACTTTCTAATGAAGATACAGATGGATCTACGTCTTGATCAAAAGTTCTCCAGATCTCAGTAACAGGAATAGAACCGTCAGCATTCATTCCTCCTTTAAGCATTAAGTCTGCTCTTGAAGAAACTGAATAGTGAACGTGTGCTTCAGCTCCTCCTACAAAGTTGTAGAATTCTCTGAAACCAGTTCCTGTTTCAATATCTGAAAATCTTTCACCGTACTCACCACGTGCAGAACCTTTTCTAAAGAATTTAGTTCCTGATGTTAAGTACTTGTCTGCTAGACCTGCTGTATTATCACTGTTAACAAGTTGTACAGTATAAACAAATCCGTCACCTGATGGAAGAATATCTTCTGCAGTAACGTAAAGTTCTTTACCATTATACTTGTCATAAGTAATAATATCACCATGTCCAAATGCTCTCTTATTTAAGAGAATCTTAAAAGTTTGACCATCTATTCCTCTGATTACACCGTCAGCGTCTGTAACACCGTCAATTTTACCTAAAGAATAAGGAAGGTCTTGTGCAATAGGAGTTTGCCATTTATACTCACCTCTAGCATTGTCAACCATAATTGTATTCTGACCACCAAATGAAGCTAACTGATACAAAGGCATTTCTACCTTTTGTGTCATTGCCCATAAATCAACAGGACCCATATCCATAGGTTCTGATGATCCTAACATTGCAGTTAAGTGGTAAGAATCAATATGAGAACTAGCTTTGTAGTTTGTATCTCTAAGGAAAATCCCATTATTTAAAACTGGAGTTGCCATAATTGATTATTTTTAATTTAGTTAATATTAATTTTAAGTTATTTTCTTTATGCTATATGCTCTGCATCTAAGTACCCAATAGTTACCTCTATAATACCTGCAGTAAGTGGGCCAGAAGCTATTACTAGCTTGATCTCTCCCCCTGCTTCAGCAGCCTTTACAAAAGAAACACCACCTGCAAATGCATTGTTAGTAATGTAATTTTTAACTACTGTTGCTTTACCTAAAGCTGTAGTAAGATCTCTTCCACCTGCTTGTACTTTAATAGTTGCAGATCCTGTTGCAGCTGTGCTTTTTTTACAGTGCAATACGAAATCTGTGATTATAGCCCCACCTGGGATATTTGATGTTCTTTTTGGAACAATTGGCGTTGCTCCTCCATCATCATCAAAATTATACTCCATACTCACAAATCTCTTTACTGGATTATTTGATTTTGCCATGATTATAAAATTTAGTTTAGTTAATAATTAATTTAGTTATAGTTAAATTCTTTTAAATATATTTCTATTTCCTCTCGGTAATTTTCTTGTGGTCCTTTTTGCTGGTTCAGACTCTTGAGTTACAGATGCACTTGCTTTACTACTTTGTGCACTCTTTAATTTTCTAACTGTTTTTTCAACAGCTTTTGTCTCACCTATTTTCATAATATTAGCTTTGTATCCTTTTGGATCTGCCAGTAACCATAATGCTTCAGTTACTATATTATAGTTTGGTTCTACAAACTGATACTTTTCTAATAAATGACCTAACAAGTTTGTATTCTGCCCACTAATTGATGGATATGCTGGATTAACTAAACCGTTATATAAGAATGATTGAACTTTCTTATCTACTTTAATATCACCTACCTTACCATCTTTTAGAGTATTATATACATTTTGCATATAGTTTTGAGAAGCTTGTTCCTGTTGTTTTCTCTTCATGTCTTGTTCTTGAAGCTTTCTTGCAACAACTTGTTCTTGCATCTTATCTAATTTAGGTTTAAACTTATTAGCTTGTTGTTCAAGCTTTCCTAAATCACCCCATACTTCAATCTCTTCATCAATCTCTTCCTGTGTTCCATAACCAGTAGCAGATAAATATTCTCTTATAATATGCTTCTGATCTTTTACTTGTTTAACATCAAGATCTCTTGTTTCCTCAACAACTGATAATGCTTTAAATATTCCCTTAAGGTCAGTTCCTCCATCTGCAACATATCTTGCTGCAATTTGAAGCTCCTGTGGTAAACTGTCAAAGAACTGTTTTGGAGTTTCTCTTCTTACTGCATTTGCTTTTTCATCTAAATTAGCTTGAATAAGCTCTTGCCAATCTTTTGCAGAATAGTCTTCCAAATCTTTTCCGTCATCAAAAGCTAAAAGTTTTTCTTCATCTATTAACTTTTTAAAGACATCTGAAACTCCGCTGATTGGCTTTCTACCTCTCTTCTTTGTTTCAGTTTCTGCTGTTACTTCTTCTTCTTGATTATCTCCTAAGATTTCATTAATCTGATCAGGAGTAACAGTTTCTTTTTTCTCTTCTTTCTTTTCTTCAGCTACTTCAGACGTTTCTTCTGTAGCTTCTGTTTCTACTTCTTTAGTTTCCTCAGCTGTTTGTTTGTCAATAAATGACATGTCAACATCTTTTTTTCTACTAAATACATTAGGTTTTTTTGATTCTTCTTCTGGTAACGTTACTGACTCCGCTCCTGGAGCCCCGTTAAAGATTTCATCTAGGTTTACCTCAACCTTTTCTACTTTGGTTTCTACTGTTTTTGTTTCAGCCATAACTATTATTGGTTTTAATGTTAATGTTTACATATATAATATACTAAGTTTTTTTTATTTAAACCTTAAAAATTTGATAATGTGTTAAAGTTTTTTGTAGTATATAGCTAAGTATATTATTCTTTGTCCTTATCTTTTGTTTTTGGAGATTTTTGAACATCATACTTGTTCTTATTTTCTCTAGCTATTTCAAGATTTGTTGCTGCAATATCACGTTGAGCTTGTAATTTTTGTCTATCAATATCCATTTTTGCTTGATTCATAGAATCTCTTCTAATTGCCTCATCTCTTTTAAAGTCCATTTGCTCTCTATACTGTTCTCTCTTTTCCATATCTTGCATTGCATCACGGAAATCACTTTGCTGATTTTGATCAATATCAGTTTGTGCTCCATAACCTGCTGCTCTAATTTCTGCAACCATGAGATCTTTTCTACGTTCAGCATCATTCTCAGACTTCTGGAACTCACGCTCAGCAGCTTTTTCTTGAGCTTGAGCTTGTAATTGCTGTTGTTGCATTTGCTGTTGTTGTTGCTGTTCTTGCTGTCTTTGAGCTTGTTGTTTCATTTCAGCACCTTTAAGGATATTAGAAACTTCAGAAATTGAATCAGCCTTAACAATACTACCAAGATCAAAGATACTTGCTCCAGATGTATTATTAGTCATAGCTAATTGTTTAAGTTGATCTAGTATAGATCTATGATTTGTTCTTGTTGTACAGAAAATATTAAAGTCTCTCATTAATAACTCTGTACCGTTTATTTGAAAGTTTACTTTTTCTGCCTCACTAGAAATATAATTTAATCTAACACTTGGTATTTTACTATGGTAGTATTGTGATAGATCTGTTCTCATTTGATGTACCCTTGGCATAAGATTATCAGAGTGCTGTATAAAATACATCTCTGTTTGAGCGTATGATTGATTCATAGCTTGTGTTACACCTGTTGCTGTTTGTTGTGCAACTGGTGCTCCTAATCTCTGTGGATTAACACCTATTGCATCAAATGCTTGTTGTTTAAAGTGATTTGCTAATTGTATTCTTGACATTAATCTGCCTGATTGTTCAAGATTTAATGTCTGGTAATGATTAAAGTTTGTAGCATTCTCTGTATTTGTTATAGAAGTATCTAATGGTAACATACCAAAGTCCTTCATTGCTACATATGCTTTTGCCATATTGTTCTTACCCCAGTCTTCACCCATAGAGTGACGTGGTAATGCATTTTGATCAAACATAATTACTGTACCTAACTCATCTACTAGTATATCAGCAATCTGATTATTAACCATATTATACCCTACTTGATATGGTTTCATTAAATCTACTAAAGAAGTAGATCTTGTATTTCTATCTGAGAATACTCTACCTTCAATAGGTAGCTTACAACCATAAAGATTATTATCACCTTTAAATTGAAACTGTACTCTTCCTGGTTTCTTTTTATTAATACCTAGATATATAGGATCAAAGTCTGATGACATCTCTGTTCTCCATGAGTGAGGCATATTTCTACCAATCTTAACTCCACCCCAAACTTCATTAATCCAAATCCAATCTACATGCTCTCCTTCTATCAGATTATCTTTTGTTTTCTCTTTAAACAGTTGTGTATTATATTCTGGTTTATGTGATTCTTTCCAGTTCTCATCAATTATTAATTGCTCAACTTCACCATCAGGCATAACTCTAGTTAAATGTCCCACCTTTCTTTGAGTCTTCCAATAAATTGTAGATACTCTTAAAAGATCAGTATTACCATATGAAGCAAGATCCTCACCTTCACCTAAGATCTGTGATACAATATCACCACCTCCACCTGGAAACTTATTCCAATTACTCATAAATTGTCTGTACCCTAATGAAGGAGAATTAGTATTCCATTTATGTGACTTTGTAGGATCATAGAATGAACCATCATTCTGTACAGCTTGATTCATATATATAGCTGATTTAGCCGGATGAATAGACTCTAATGATTCTAATTGTTTCTTAGACATCAAGTATCCATAATTATCTATAACATCAGAGATAGTCATCATTTCACATTTACCTGCATAGTTAGAATCAGATATATATCTTGTGTCTGGAGACTTTTGGTAAAAAGTAAGAACAGGATTCCATAGCTCACACTCATAATCATCTTCCATCATTTTAAAATGCCAGAACTCTCTATCACATATAAGCATATCACGGAAACCTCTTTCCTCTAATTCTTGCATTTTAAATCTTTCTTCATCAACTCTAAGCTGATGAGTAGCCCATTCCTCTACTAAACTTCTATAGTCTTTTTGAAAAAACTCTTCTATTTCAGGAAGTGATTTTAATTTTTCTGGTGCTAATTCAGCTTGTGCCTCTTCACCCATTGGATCCATTCCCGCCTCAATAAGTCTTTGTTGTACTTGTACTGCAGCATCAGTTAATAGATTCTCCTCAATCATAGATCTTTTTTGCTCCATCATTTCATTATATGATAGATCATCTACTGCTCTAAATTGGACCTTGGAAAATCTTTTAGAAAATTCTCCTGAGAGAACGTTAATTACGTTTGGGATTATAGGATAGAATTTTAACTCTAATGCAGAGTTATCCTCTTCAGTTAATACATCCATTAACTCAGAGTATTCATTGTTCTCTTCTACAATGTAATCAGTCTTATCTATAATACCTTTAGCTAATTTATAATTCTTAAGAAGCTTTCTTGCATTTTTTCTTAAGAACTCCATACCTTGCTCTTCTAACCAATCTAAATTCCATGCTGCCCAATCATTTGTTTTGCGTTTAGCAGATAAAAATTGAACAGGTTGTGTTAAGCTTGATGTAGCTGGATACTTAGATTCTTTGGCTTTAGCACCATTTTTTAATTGAAGAGCGTTAAATACTTTCATTGTTTTTTACTTTAGGTAATACGTAATTGCTATATCACCATATGTTGTTGAGGTTGTCCAATATGATTTCATTTTATATTTTTAAAAGGTGACTTTTTAAATTTTTTGCTTCCCATACTTTTTTTACCCCTACCTAAATTCTTAAAAGGGTTCATAGATAATTTATACAAATTTCTTGAATTATCCAAGTTATTTGCTGACTTATCCTGTTCTTTGCGTTTTAAATAACCCCTATTTGACTGTTGTACCTTTGCAAATGCAACTAATGCAGAAAATGCTACAAGCCTATCCACGTTAAGTCCTGGGTAATATTGAGACATTTCTGTCAATAACATTTGATCTGGTATTCTATCTATTCCAAAAGTTTGAGATATTACTTCTCCGTTATCATCTAACTCTTCATCAATAACTTCTCTTATATATTCTATTGCATAAGATATTAAATGATTTTTAAATAATGTTCCTGTATTCTTCCAACCATATTCTTGATAAACAGTTCTATTTGAACCAAGATCTTTTAAGAATAATACCTGTTGTTTAGGTACAAGATACTTTTGTTTTCTCTTTGCAATCATGTGTTGAATAAATAGTGATATATTATTTTCCACAATTGTCCATGCTTTATACCACTCAATAATCATTTCTAATTGTTCATGAGTTTTATTTATATCATCATATCTACCACACCATGATGCAACAATTTTATCTTTTTCAATAAATGTTTCAACACCATCTGGTGTTTCTCTTGTTACTTCTACAGGATTTTTATAAACAAAAATACTACACAATGAATCTGATGTAGTTGTTTTTCCTTCTGACACAGGGTCAATAGATGCATAATATGTTCCAAAGTCTGGATCTTTAATTGGCCTTTCCCATACCACCACTGATCCTGTCTTATCTTCTAACTTTTTCTTTACAGGAAAAGTTGTTATAGGTAACTTTTTAGTTCTTTTTGCTATTATACCTTTCTGATCACGTTCAAGTTCTATAAACTCATAAGAGTATTCTTTATCCTCAATCTTCTTTAGTTGTTTAGCAATAATCCCTTGTGGAAATATTGATGCTTGTCTATATGCAAATGCTTCTGCAATATTTATTGGTTTCTGAGATATACGTAATTGATATTGCTCTGGTGCTAAATCTTTTTCCCACTGTCCTCTTTCATCACTTATAGCTTGTAATGCTTCCTTAATCATAGAATTACCGTATTTATCAATATAAGGAGGCATAGACCATTGTTCTGGTATAAACAGACCTGCAATACCAATACTACCTTTATCATCCATTAAATCCGTTTCTACAGCGTATATGTCATTTGATTGTGGATTAAGTATCATTTCTTTTAGAGGGTTACACTGATCAAGATCACCCACAGATCCTGCTGCTATAAACATACCTGTAGTTATCATACCAGAAGACATTGCTGGTCTAATGTACTCATATGTCTGATCCATCTTTGGTGCAATACCAGCCTCCTCATGAAAGAAGTAAGTACAAGGTCCACCTACACCTGTTGTTGCATTCTTTTCAAAAGATGCACCTTGTATTTTAGACATAAGTCCTTTGTTGGTTTTTCTATTATTTATTCTTACTTCTATCTTTTGCTCCCATAATAATACCTTCTCTGGTGTACATGGCCTATACCATGCTGTATGCTCATTAAGAAAAGTTTTATATTCATCTAAAAACTTCCAAGAACCCTTATCATTAATATAATCTTTTAGTGATGCACCCATTTTACAAATAGATCCTTCTTCAAACCAAAACTGATTAAGTAGTTTTGCCATATGAAAATATGATGAAGCTATCTGTCTTTTCTTTAATATAGCTGAATGTTTGTGATGTAACTCTGCAAGTAGCTCATATAGTGCCATATGATACTGAGCATCTCTTACCTTAGCAAAACCATATTTCTTTTCTTCTTTATCAAAGATTGGTAAAAAGTTTAACCACATGTAGTAGTCTCTAGTAAGATAAAAAACATTTTGTTTGCCATGGTATAATACACCATCCCTGCATTTGTTTTTTTGATCTTCCCAATACTTTATATAATCTTTAGATCTAAAAGGTTTATCACAATAAAACCCTTGCTCATTAAAAACCTTAGCCTCATTATTAAATAACAAAGCAGTCTCATCAAACTGATACTGCCCTGGTTCTTTAAATAATGTTACTATATACTTAGTAAAGTCTTCTTTTGATTCAAAATCAGTTATAGTCCACTCACCTTTTTTATATGTAGGTACGCTTTTATACATCTTCTATTGCCCATATATCTTGTTGTTTTAAAAGTATATGGTCTTCATCCATGTGATTTACCTTTACAGGTTGAATGAATTGATTAAATAATACAACTTCTCCTTCAAATATACCTTTTACATCATCTCCAACAGCAATCACTGTTCCTTTATCCTGCTTTTCCTGTGAAGATTCTGGAATATATATACCTGTGCTACCATAAGTTTCTTCTGGTTTATGTTGTTTAATTAGGATTCTATCTCCTACTGGTCTTATACTACTCATAATTTATTAGTTTTAGTTTTACATTTGATCATATGCCAAGCCTTGCCCACCACGCACTTGACTTTTTTGTTCATCTTTCATATCATTATATGCACCCTTGAATGATTGTCTTATTTGCTCAAACTTAGCTGCAGTATTTACTAATGATGTTAAATTACCATCTCTCCCATGCTCTATAGATGTGGTTTCCATATATCTTGCTAGTCTATCTAACATTGTTTTAATACCCTTATATGCTCTATATGTAGGTGTATGATAAAGATCTTCACAAAGTCTTATAGCATTTCTTATTGTTTCATCTTCTGGAGATTCTTCTAGACCTACTTCTTCTATAATTAAATCTTCTTTCTCATGCTCAGGCATATTAAAAAACGGATTCATATCAGGATCTGGACATGTCATATAGAATACAAATAGATATACTTCCATATACGTATCAGGATACTTATCCATAATACCTTTAAGTGATTTAATAGAATAACAATGTTCTGATGGTATTACTTTACCATTTTGTACGTCAAATAGTTTTACTAGCATTATAGATTATCTTTTAGCCACATTATAAGACTTGTTATCTCATCTTTTAAATACGGCAGATCATACATTTTAATTTCTTTAATAATTGGTTCATCCTGATCATTATACTTAGTGATAGGATAACCATGCTCATTTTCACCTTCTTTTTCAAATGATACATGTTGTATTTGTAATTTACCTATTTTTAATTTAGGATTATGTTTTTTAATAATATACGCATATAAGCTTAGTTGTAAGTTATAATGTTTTAAATTACAATCATCTAAATGAGATACAGGACTATATAGCTTAGATGTTATACCTTCCCAATTTGTAAATCCTTTTTCTTTTATTTCTTTATTAGTTTTATAGTCAAGTATATTAATCTTACCATTTACAATAGTAACAAGATCTGCTTGACCACATAAACCTAATGATTTTAAATAAACAAAATGTTCAGGATATACTCCATTATCAAGCTTTTGATCTGGTGCTATCTTAATACCTTTATCATCAGTAATTGGTCTAATTATTGGCACTTCTACACCTTCTCTTTCTATTGTACTAAACTCACATAAATTTTCTTCTCTTTGATTATGGTACCAGTTACCTAACTCAATAGCTCTTTCAGTCTCAGTATTCCATGCATCAGTAATTTCTTTAGGAGTCATACCATACCACTTAGATCTTTTATTCTTACTTGACTTAACAGCTTGAGATTTTGCATCAAACTTGGGTTTAAACATACCAATAAAACTAGTTACACTAGTCCACTTAATTTGATCTTTCTCAAGTTGCTCATCTAAGCTTTCATATATATGACCTTTTTCTCTAAATATTACTGGCATCTTTTTTATTTTTTTGATCTTCTAATATTTTTTTATTTTGCTCTGCTGCTTTTCTTTTTACTTCAGCTCTATGCTTATCAGTCTCCTCTATGTTTAAATAAATTTGTTTCTTTAATTCATTTTCCATTTCCTCTGGCATAATAGCTTTCCATCTACCTTTTGGACAATCAGATGACATAGCTCTAATTTTAAGTGCTATACTACAACCACAATCAGCACAGCAAGGTTGTGTTCCGTTAACTGCACAATGACTTCCTTTTGTATCTAATAATGGACAAACCTTACATTCCATCCATCTCATTTTAGCTACAGCTTCAACATCATCTCTTTTAAAAATTCTATTCTTAATACCTTCTGCAATTTGATCTAAATTACCAAGCGCACCTATTAATTTATTTATTCTCATTTTTAAAATCCTTTTTTTCTCTTATATTATGTTCTACTTCAGCTAATAGCTTTTCCATTTTATCTAACTTCTCTTTAACCGGTACTGATTTATCATAACCATCAAAAGTCATCTTTTGTAAATTTCCTAATATATCTTTATTTTTTTTAATATTCTTTTTTAACTTTCCAACTCTAATAGAAAACGTACCTAAATTAGGTAAGTTTACTTTAGGGTGTGTTAAATCAGATAAATTTTTTCTTACTTTATCATAAAAAAAATAAACAAAGTCTTTTACCAAATCTCTATGTACTTCTGCTTCTTCAGCAATATCATCATAGAATTTTTTATAGTTCTTTGGATTCAACACCTAAAATTTTATATTCTAAAAACAATGGACCATCAATCTGTATATTCATATCTGGATTAATAGTTATTGTTTTTTTGTTATTACCATTCTTAATAATCAGACCTTTCTTTTCTGCTTTTGTAATAGCATTTCTACAAGACTGTGCACTCTTAAATACACCTCCTTCTGAAACCATATTACAAAACTTAGTCATTTCAATATTACCTGACATAGCTAATAAATGTAAACAATTTAGATCTGATAAACTTATCTGTATATCATTAAAAAAGCAATGGGTAAGTATTTGAAACTTTATAGCCTCATCAATACTTACCTTTGCCTTTTTATCTACTTTGTTAACTAGAGCCATGTTGTTGGAATATCTTTACTCTCAATGAGTGTATATGTAAAGCTATTACTCCAAGTATCTCTAGCCTTTCTCATAATCTTCATAAACTTAGTCCAATCATCATTACTAGCAATCACTTGACAACCTGCAGACCACTTATCTACTTGTGTAGACTTTTTTCCTGCATACTTAGTAGCTCTATGTATATTAATACCATATAAACCTGTATCTGTTTTTTCAGTATTTAAATTATATACATCATCTCTATTATTATCTCTATATACTGTCACTGGTCTACACTGACCTAAAGCTTCATATCTACCTTGATGCTTTCTAATCTTATGAGAACCTCTATATTGCCCTTCTTTAAGAATTGCAACTCCTTTTTCTGGTATCATACAATTTTCTACCCAGTGTGTGCCAGGATCTGTTGTACAATCAAATTCATGGTAATTCCATTCTCCACCTATTTTATAACATACTGTTATAAGATCATCAAATTTATTTGTAACTTGATTCTTAGTTAAAGAATTTCTTATACCAACTATATTGACATTATAGTCACCATTTTCAAAAAATTTATACCCTTTGTGCTCTAACGCACGTCTTATATGATCTACACTATACACCATTGGATTCACGTTTTAAAGTTCTTTTAATCTGTCTAGCTGCTTCTCTTGCTTCATTCTCTTCATTAAAGTCTTTTTCTATTTGACTTTCTTCACCTTCAGTTGGTGGTTCTGCCATTGTCTGTGCAATGAACATTTGTGCTTGTAATCTTTCTGCACGTGTCTTCTCAATATCTCTAAGTAATTCTTCATACTTTAATTGAGTTTCTAAATGAGGGATGTTTGATTTGTAAAAATCAGTCACTTCCCTTCTCTTTGCATCCATTTCTTTTTTAGATGCTGTGTTAGGATCAATGTCCTTTACTTTTGTTTTTGTTGCCATAGCAATTTTGATTTTAATTAATAATGGCAAATATATATAAAAAGTTTAAATAAAAAAAGTTTAAAGCATTTTTTTAATGATATCCATTTAACATCTCTAATAATTCATTTATAGCTTGATGTCTATGTGAATCCTTTAATGTAGTTTTAAAAACATATTTTGATGGTATAAGTTTTGACATATCATGAAAAGCTGAGTGTTGTTTATCTTTTAAATCTATTTGATATGAATCACCACAAAAAATCATCTTTGATTCTTTACCTAATCTTCCAATACACATTGCTAGCTGTGATTTTGTTAAATTTTGGTATTCATCTACAATTACTACTGAGTCATCAAAAGTACGTCCTCTAAAGTGTGCAAGAGATACTAATTCTATTTTTTCTTCTTTTTCAAGCTTCTGTAGTATTAAAGGTTTGTTATATACCTTACGCATGTTAGATCTGATAGGTACCAACCAAGGCTCCATCTTTTCATGCTCTGATCCTGGTAGAAAACCATTATCTTCTGTAGATACTGTTGGTCTTGTTATTATAATTTTATTTACTTGTCTTTTAAATAAAAGATCCAGTGCTATCTGCACAGCAAGTAATGTCTTACCACTTCCAGCATTTCCTACTACAAAGTTATAAGGATGTTTTAAAATTTCTGTTTTAGCCTTCTTTTGTTCTGGTGAAAGGCTTAATGAAAACCTAATACTCCCCTTTGGAGGAGTCTTTTCTTTATTTGCCATAGATGATTTATTTACCTTTAATTTTCTCAAATGAGCTTATACCAAAGCTCCCAAGAGTAACAATAACAAATGAGTTGTATATAACTTCATTTATTACAAGCTCCATTCCACACCATCCGGTAATAAGATCACATATAGCAAATACTACCATTAGTACAAATGAAGCAAAGCCTACTATAGCTTTTTCATTGATGTCATTTTCATCTTTAAATAATTTCCACATATTAACATTTCCATTTTTTTCTTGCAAGACACGCTCTTTTCTTAGGAGTCTTTCTGCAGTCAATATTAAACTTCTTAATTTGACCTAAATTTCTAGCACAAAAGGATCTTTTACGTGGTCCTCCTCCAGGCTGTGGTGCCTTAAGTTTAGAACCAGTCTTTCTATTAATCATCCTACGCCCTTTAGCAGTAAGACCACCTGACTTGCTTTTACAACCATTCTTGATTGAACAGCCTTTCATTCCTCCTTTTTTCTTGCTAGCCATTACTTTCCAACTTTTTTCTGTGCCATCTTATGTGATGCGCTAAATGATGCACCATTTTTCATTGCATCAACCATCATTTGCATATGCTTTTTACTGTGATGTACTGAGTGTTTTTTAAGTGTTTTTTGTTGTCTCATTGTTAATGCACATACATCAACACCTTTAACTTTTCCTATACACTTTTCTCCTCCCTTTTGCATTTTCTTTTTAGGTGGTCTACCTACTGTAGATCCATATGTCCCTTTACCTTGTGGCATAATTTTAAATTTTAATTTGTTAATATTATTTTTTCTTTTTTTTCCAACTAATTCTTTTTGGTCCTGTTTTTTTTCTAGATGCAGAATTACATTGTGCTTTAGTTGGTCTACAAGCAGGATACGGTCTCTTAGATCCGCCTTTTGCTGACTTTCTTCCGCAAGGCTTTCCAGTCTTACAATCTATCCAACCTTTACCTTTGTTTCTACTAAACCATTTATGTAAACCTTCTTTGGCCATTATTTCTTTTTCTTTTTAGACTTGTTACCCCAATTAGCAGCCCCCACCTTTCTGCATCTTACAAGTGCCCCTGATGCATAAGCTGATGGCCATACGCTATATCTTGATCTTACTTTATTGTAACATGCGTCTCTTTTAGCTTTTTTCTTTTTTTTCTTCTTTGCCATAATTTATCTTTTACCGCCATAGTATTCTACTGCATGGCCCATTTCTATTAGTCTTTCATTCAAGCAGCACTCTTGATCTTCTATACTTACGTGCAATCTACCAAGCACACGTCCGTATTTACCCACCTTCTCACTCTCAACAACAAAGTAATCTTCATCATTGTCTTTTGTCAACAGATCAACTAGTGCCTGCTTTGCTGCCAGTCCACGTTTCTTTTCTTCTAGATCACGAGTTCTTGACTCAGGAGTATTTATTCCGGCTAGGCGGATTCTCTTATGAACTGTTATATCAAACCCCAAGTCAATGATAGCATCTACTGTGTCACCATCAACTACTCTGTCTAACTTTGCTTTGTATACGTACATTTATTATATCTCTAATTTCAGCGCATTTCTCATACTCTTCAGTATCTACGAAATATGCCATCATATTTTCTAACGTATCCATGGTTGGCTCCTCACCAGGCTCATGGGCACATATTGCAGACATTGCGTTTGGGTCCTCAGACTTCTTATCTAGCAAACTCTCCAATGTATGAGTACCAGTTATAATCTTAAATGAGTTCCTAAACGCTGCGTCTATTATTAATTCCTCTACATGCATCCTTTGTGAGAGAGTTAATCCATCCATGCCATCCATTCCTTCCATGTCATCAAATGAGTCAAAGTTGTCCATCTATTTTATTTTTTAAGTGTTTAACAAACCTTTCTATAAAGGATCTATGTATACTATAATATACTAAAAATTTTTGGCCTATGGAAATTTTGTGTGTTTTAAGTTGTGAAAGGGTTTATACAATCAGCTCCCCGTCTTATCCACGGGCAACACCCACCCCCTATATCAAAGTGTGGGTATACTAAAACCAAAAAATATGACAAAGTCAATTTTTTTCCACAAGATAGTAAATAATACTATCATAGTAAAAACTGCCGTGCTAGGAACTAAAAAGTCCACTATCAACGGTGTCACTGTCTATGACAGAGAGCAAGGCTCCGTGACCTACGGTCTACTATGCCTTATAGATGAATCAGGCAATTCCCTTGATCCATCTACTCTTGGTCTCAAGAAGAACCAAGAGATTAAAGGCTTCCAGTTGTCATCTAATCCGGTCCTTGACCAGGAAACAGATGAACCAACTGGTATGTACTGGGCAGAATCTATCTAAGATTCTGTTCTGTACTTGCTGTAACTCTGCATAGCTACGTTACATTAACACTACTATGCACAGTTACACTAACACTTAATGCAATTGAGTGTATAAAAAATTAATTGTGTGCATTAAATTGTGTGTGTGAGGCCTTATTACCCACATATTACCACTTTAATCCACAATACAAACTGTTAATCACAGTAATATATAATATAGCTATAAATGCAGCTTACAGGGGTACAGCTGTGAGTATACAAACCAAAGGGTATTTACATTAGGAATAATGTTTAAACGTGTTAAGTCCCTAGAACTCTTTAAATGCACACGCTGATGAATCAGGCAATCCCAGAGTACTTGTTAGGTATACCATTTGTTATTGTGTCTCTTCTCTCTCTATAGGATAAGAGACATAGTAACCGCAAGCTTATAAAATAATTTAACAGAGTAAACTGTTTAAAACAAAAATGAGTATTCATACGGAGTTCATACTAAGAGTGTAATCAGACTGCAGATAACTGTTACATGCTCACCTACGTATTGTTTCTATGGAGAATACTCATCATAATATAAAGAGAGTTGGTTAGTATACATAACCACCATCCTGATACAAGTAAGGCAGTGAAATACAGAAATAAGACTAGGATCTGTACTCTCTTTTATATTCTAATAAGGTACAGGTATTTGCTTGATGATGTAAATAGTTCCTGCTAAGTTGATGTTATCCAGCCTTATTTATAATGTATTTCGTTAGAAGTAGGAAGGGTGTTCTTTTTTGTTATATGTTTGTAACATTCCTTTCTACTTCTACAACAACTCAAACTTAATTATTAATCAAAACTAAAACTATGAATAGATTAAAAAAACTTATCCTACCTGTAAAGATATTTGCAGCTTGGGTATTAGCAAATATACTAACAATATTATCTTGGATTACATTATATCCACTATTAGAGTGGGCAAATATAATTAACCATCCTTCTCAACATCCATATTGGTTAATACCAGTATTAGTGATATATCTTATTGCATCACTAGACTGGTTGTTTAATTTTAAACATATGTATAACCAATGGGTACAGCATAGATTATGGACTAGAAAACATCGTGGAAAATGATTGAGTTAGTTAGAAAGCTATGGGAAAGGATCACAGGACGTGGTCCTTCTCATAGTCACATAGATAATAATGATCATTTTATTGAAAATCAAAAGATCTTTGCTATTGAACGTGGTAAACAGAATTTGATATCAAGAAGATTAGATATTGTACAAGACACAATAATATATAATTGTGTTTATTTTAGTGGAGCTTGTGTACACACTTACTATCCTAAAGATAATAAAACTAATACAAGGTTTACTATAGGAGACTGGGACTTGCCAAAGTATTATAAGAATAACTTAGGTAATAATATCATTAAGGTATTACCTTTTAAATATGAAGATTATAACTTTAATGTAACCGCATCCCAAGACTATATTAGCATAGAGTTTTATAAACTAAATGATGGTATACATTTTATAAATAGTTATGATCACCTGAATATATTGCGTGATCATTCAGAGATAAAGAGAAAGATTAAGAAGTTTGTTAAAGATAATAAACATCTTAACTATGAGTGCAAAGATAATATTATACAACTGGATATTTCTCACATATGAGAAACATAACAGTACCAGTATATAATTATAGATATTTAATAGTCAGTTATGGTTATTAAGTTTGAGAGATAGTAAGGGTAGTGTAGTGCTACCCTTATTATCATACTGCACCCATAGCTCAATTGGATAGAGCAACAGCCTTCTAAGCTGTAGGTTGTAGGTTCAAGTCCTACTGGGTGTACTAATTATTAATTAAAAAACATTTATTATGAGAAATCTATTAAAATTCTTTAAGGAAGAATGGAAATTCCTTACAAAAGCAATCCTATTATGTAGCTTTACTATTACAGTAGCAATATGCGTGATACATGCAATATTTACATTATGGAACGTAGTATAAAACTTACTGTACCTCAATTAAAAGTATTGTTATCTGACTTGTTTAATCAAGAAGCTGGTAAATCAGCAGATGCAGTACTACATATGTTGACTGATGTACAGATAGAATTATTAATGCACATTATGTCTACACCAGATTATATACTTTTAAATAAGAATCAAAAGATTAAGTTTAAACCTGATAAGTATACATTTGAGAATGTAAACATAGATGTACTACAAGATCTAGGATTTGTAGATGAAGAAGGTTATCATTACGGCAAGATAACTGGTGATACATCTTATGGTAGTGATTTTAATCCTACTTACTATAAGATGCACGTAAGATGTGTTACTTTACGTAACAATAAACCTATATCTACAGACATGGAAGTATATACTAAAGATATTGTAGCAATACCTTTAGACAAATGGAAAGGTTTGGAATAGTTTCACATGAAGTTATATCTGATCCAAAGCTGTCTCTGATAGCAAAGGCTGTATATAGTGTATACTGTATACACGCCAACAAGAGTCGTACTTGTTTCCCAAACAATAGTACTGTAGCTGACATGTTAAATGTTGGTTATAGTACTGTTAGCAGGGGTATAAAAGAACTGAAAGATGCAAAATATATTAAGAGAGAAGGTAAAATAATAAGGCTATTAAAATAGATAGCTATACTTCTCTTAACAAATATTGTTGTATCAGCAAGAGTATGTATTATCATTGATAATTTTTAATACTTTTGTTAAATGATATACCAATTACCAAACGGCAGAGTTATACATCTTAGTCTAGAACAATATCTAGACATGACAGATGATGAGTTGCATGAACTTGCAAGTCTTGGTGATCAGTATACATCAGATCCTGCAGATCCTTTCTATAAATCTGCACTACATAGTTCTGGTACTAAAAGACAAAAGCCAGATGATGGTATGATAGAGGAAGATAGAGAACAACCTCTTGATGAAATACCTGATATAGAAAAGTTCCAGGACAATTACTTTCGTCCTGATGACATTTAAATTTATTCACACTTTTTATTAATTTTTTAAAACCAATTTAGACATGACTGAGAATGGTAAAGTTACTATTGTTGCAGATGACAACGGTAGTGTAATTAGAGTATCCAAAAATAATCCTGAGTTTGGACACGTTAGATTAGTACAGGATACAACAACTATTGGTAACGGTAACTGGGTAAAGAAGCAAAGCAGAAGCACCCTAATACACGGTACAGTAGAAGATCTACAAGCTACAGGTTTAGCTGAGGCAAAGACATTGCCTGGTAAAATTATTGTAAGAGAATCATTTGAACCATTTAGTTCAGATAATCCTGAGAGAGATCTTAAAATAGCGGGGGACACAGGCATAGTATGTGTAGGTGTTAACCCAGAAACAGGAGAGGTAGACTGTCCTATATACAGAAAATCATTTTATTCTATGGATATGAATGATCATGATACACTTATTGCTCACACTAATGGTCAAGCTATTAGAGAAGCTAATGGTGTTGAGTCAAAAGCAGTTAAGTTAACTAAAGAAGAAGTTGATAAGATGACTGCTAATGATGAAGAAGAGAAGCCTGTTGCCACAAGACGCAATAAAAAGCAGGTGGATCTAGAAGACTCTATTGAAGAAATCCAAGAGGAAGCTGAAGTAGAAGTTGAAGATGAATCATTTGAATTGTAAGATTCATAATACTTGTTTTGAAAGAGGGGCCTAGTGTCCCTCTTTTTTTTACTCAAACTTAATTAATAACTTAACACTATACTATTATGCTAAATGAAAAACAAATTTTAGAACTTAAGAGAGGTAGATTTATAATAAACCTCAAAAAAATAGAGATATATGATGAATATGTATCTCATGATAGGGATATACACTATCAAAAACTAAATCCAAGACAACACTTTATGTTTAAAAGAGTGTTACATGGTCTTAAACTTTATACTAAAGATGAAATAGAGAAGATGCACTGGGATAAGAAGAGAAGAATTATCAAGGTATGGAAAAGATCACAGGATGTTATTAATAGATGGAAACAAAAGCTTTGTTACAATGATAGTCAAAAAATTTTTGCTATCTTTAAAAGCAGTAAATTAGGTAAGGCATTCTATGATGAGCCTTTCTACTATTTATCAGATTATAATAACAAACTAACGTTAAAAGAACTTGGTATTCAGTATGAACATGTGATTGTAAAGTTCATTGCTGAAGGTCTTTTACCTAAAAACTTTTTTGATATTAAATGAAACCAAAGAAGAAACATTGTGCTGGCTGTGAGACAGATCAGTATATATGGAAAAATCATGAAGGCAATAAATATTGTAGAAACTGCTGGGGTAAACTTGCAGGTAAACCTTTTAAATCAAAAAAGGTTAAACCCATTAGGGTTAAATCTACAAAGATGCAAAAGCTTGATGCGTTGTATACAAAGTTACGTGGGGTATATTTAACAAAGCATCCAATGTGTCAAGCTGCATTGCCTAATTGTACCAAAATGTCCACAGATGTACATCACATGAAAGGTAGGGGTGAGTATCATAATGATACAACAACTTGGCTTTCTGTGTGTAGATCTTGTCATACATGGATAGAAGAGAATCCAAAGGAAGCAATAGAATTAGAATTATCACATAAAAGAATATGAGAGAAGAAGTACAAAAGCAGGCATTAGATCTTGCAGTAAATAATAAAAGATGCGGTCTTGGTATATCTATGGGTGTTGGTAAAACTAGAATAGCTATTCAACACTTACAGAAAAACTATGATGCGTTTATAAGAGCACTAGTTGTTATACCCAAGCTAACTGTAATGGATGCTTGGATGGAAGAACTAATGAAAATGGGTTTATCTGACAAGTTAATAGGTCATATACAATTTGTAACATATCTATCTTTAAATAAAAAGAACCCAAATGATTATGATATAGTATATTTAGATGAATGTCATAGTTTATTAGATAGTCATAGTGCATTTTTATCAGAGTTTAAAGGTAAGATCCTTGGTCTTACTGGTACACCACCAAGAAAAGGCACAGAGAAATACAAAATGGTCAATAAGTATTGTCCTATTGTATATAATTATAGTGTTGATGAAGCTACAGATAGTAATATACTTAATGATTACAAGATTATTGTGCATGAGTTACAACTATCTAAACTTAAAACACATAAAAAGAAAGCTAAGAATGGTGGTTTCTGGTATACATCAGAAAAGGCAGACTATGATTACTTTACATCACGTGTAGGTGATGCACAGACACAGAAGCAAAAGCAATTTGCATCTATAATGCGTATGAAAGCTATGATGGATTATCCAACAAAGGAATCATATGCAAAAGGTCTACTTAAAAACATAGATCAAAAGTGTCTTGTATTTGCTAATACAAAGAAACAAGCAGATAGAATGTGTGATCATAGTTATCACTCTAGTAATAAGAACTCTGAAGAGAACTTAGAACTATTTAGTGATGGTAGAATAAATAAGATGTCTTGTGTATTACAACTTAGTGAAGGTATATCTATACCAGATTTAAAACAAGGTATCATAATGCATGCATACGGTAATGAAAGAAAGACTTCACAACGTATAGGTAGACTACTTAGGTTGCTACCATATCAACAGTCTATTTGTCATATACTATGTTATGCAAATACAATAGATGTTAAATGGGTTAACTCAGCGTTATCTACATTTGACCAAGACAAGGTACATTTTTATAACCCTTTAGATAATTAATTATGAAATATTTATTAGTATTATTAGTTTTCCTTACATCATGTGGTGCTACACAGGAAATAACACACCGTCAGTTACAGATTCAAAAAGAAATAGATATGTTACAGGCTGAGTATTATTATACTGTAGACTCACTTTACATTGAGTATTATAAAAAAGAGCAGTGACATGGGAAAGATGAAAGAAGTATATCAATCAATGAAAGATGATGATTGGAAAGGTACTGCAGAAGAGTACCTGAAATGGTGGATAAAGAAGCAGGCAGAGCAAATAGATAAAAAAAATAAAAAAAAGAAAAAGAAATGACAGTAATAGCTTTTATAGTTTTATTTATTACAGGTATGGCTGCAGGTTTTTACATCTGCACACAAATATCTGACAAACATGCACATAGATTTAATGAAATGAGAACAAAACCAGTAAGGATCTTGGTTTCTTATGTAGAACAAGGTCCTGGTAGATTCTATGGTATGTATATATATGATGATATTAAAGATCAGTGGTATTGTAAGTTTAGTTCTTTAGTAGAGGCTAACGCTATACTACAATCTTATGGTATTAAGACTCCTTTACCAGAAAGTATTTCTGAAAGAGGATCAACAACTAAGCTTGATATGATAACTAAAAGATTCACTTGGGAACATGCAGACTATGTAGAGTTTGATTGGAATCAGTGTATGGATGTATCATGAAAGCAAATTTGTTTGCCAACCTAACCAAACGTGATGGTAAGTTGGAGTATAATGTCAAGGCACAAGAGACAATATACAATAAGTTTGTAGAAGATTTACCTGAAGGAGCTAAAGTAGAAATATTTGTTAGCATCTCAGGTGACAATGGCACTAATGCACAGATAGCTAAGATCCATGTAAGTATTAGACAACTTGCAAATGATCTTGGTTATTCCTTTAGTGAGATGAAGTTACTTATAAAAAGAAAAGCAGGACTCTGTTTCAATAAGAATGGAACTGAGTACTGCAAATCTTTTGGTGACTGTAGTAAAGAAGAATTAAACTCTGTAATACAAGAGATTATAGAATTAGGAGATGAAGTTGGATCTAACCTTCGTTAGAATTTTGATCTGACTTCTTATCTCTCCATTCTTGCTCTTGCTTTCTAATTTCTTCAAAGTCTGCTTTATTATCTTTGAACATTTTAGAAAGATCATCATCACTTGTTTCTTGGATTAGACCCATCATATTATTTAAAGTCTGATCATATTCTTCTTCAGTGATAATAACATGACCTTGTTGAACTGCTTGTCTATTAAACTCAGTTTGAATTGTCATTAAAGTCCATAGTGTATTCATTAATGGATTTGCAGGTGCATCTTTAGGATAATTTTTAAAGTTATCTTTAATATGATGAAGTGCAATAATCAATTCTTCTTCTTTGTGTATAGAGAATATATAGTTTAATGAATCTTCTATATATCTTCTAAATCCTCCAGAGAATGGTATATTAATAACAGATTCTGGATCAACAACCATTATCTTATTGTCTTCCATAGCCTTTTTAGCAGCAGCAATGTTAGCTTGTCTATCTTTCATTGCTTGCTCCTGTAAGTTAATTTTTTTCTTTGCCATTTGTATATCTTTTAATTAATAACGGGTTTATTTTAACCCTCTGTTTTTTTATTCTTGGTTCACCAAGTACAACTAATAATTTTTCTGTCAAAAGCAGGGTATTCATATGGCAAATATAGTAAAATTTCTTATATTTGTAAACTTTAAAACCAATAATAATATGTTTCAAGAAGAACATAAAAAAATGACTAAAGAAATTCAGTTATTTATAAACCAATTTGAATTAAAATATAACAAGAAGTTACAAGTGATTGTAGCAGAAAAACTAGGATCATCTAAAATTAATAACTACACTAAAATGTGGAAGAATGAAATAGATGCACTAGCAAATATAAATATAACCAACAAGCTCAAAGAACTTGAAGAAATTGTATTACACACAATAAGGCAGATAGATCCATCACTTAGCAATATGGATTCCATGATAGTTAATTCTAGAAGAAGAGATGTTTTAATATGGGTACAGTGTTTCTCATATATAGCAAGAAAACTTGGCTTTACTACCACAAGAATAGGAGAGTATATAAATAGAGATCATGCTACTGTATTACACACAGTGAAATCAGTACAGAATATGATAGATACAAATCAAACAGATTATATGGTAGTACATAAAGCTGTATTAAAAAACATTAAAGATTATGTGGGAATTATTTCAACAAATACTGAAGGAGAAAATGACACCCAATCAATTCTTGATTCTTTACGGAATAAAGAAGAGTCTGTCATTACCATTACCTGATAATCAATCAGATGTTCAACAACTTAAGTCATTAGGTTTTATTGAACAAGATGGTTCATTATCTATAAATGCTAATAAAGTAATAGCAAGATTTGAAAACTACTTTATTAAAGCTAAGAAGAGAACCAGTATCCAGCTTATGGGTAAGGAGTTCTTGAAAAGAATCAATGAATATAGAGATATATTTCCTGCAGGTAAACTACCAAGTGGTAAGCCTGCACGTGTTAATGTAAAGACATTAGAAAATTCATTTAGATGGTTCTTTGAAAACTATGATTTTAGTTGGGATGAAGTTATAGATGCAACAAGTATGTATGTTAATTCATACAGG
>TARA_R100000654_G_scaffold11554_2_pt1 | contig 72054 bp, 32 predicted proteins | sample TARA_R100000654 | Tara Oceans TARA_R100000654 (sample SAMEA2622473) | marine metagenome | biome: marine biome (ENVO:00000447); feature: surface water layer (ENVO:00002042); material: "saline water (ENVO:00002010), including plankton (ENVO:xxxxxxxx)" | depth 5 m
TTTATGTTAAATCCAGGTGTAGCTTATACTTCTAGCAGAGGTGTTCCTGGAGGTCAACCGCAATATCAATCAATAATTTATTATGATCCTAGAGATAGAGATGGTTACTTTGTAAGTGACCTAGAAAGAATGACTCCTGAGTTAAACGAGAGATATGGAGTTGGTAATTGGGTTGCAAGACCATTACCTAATATGGCTCTTAGTGATACTTATCAAACTGTTGCTGATGAAAATGAAGCAAATTCGTATTTAAAACAAACAAGAGAAAAAAGAAAAGAATTACAAAATGAAATATGGCCATTAAGTAAAGAATTATGGAATAGAAGAAGAGGTGAAGAGGGTTATAATGAAGATGACTATGATCCAGAATCTAAAGAAGTTATTGAATTAGAAAATAAAATCAAAAGATTAGAACAAAAAGAAAAGGAGTTAATGGAAACATTATCACCATTAAAATATTCGGATAAAGACTATTACTATAACGTTAATAAAGGAGCATTTAAATTATTAGATGACGCACTATTTGAAAATGAAGATCATAGAAACTATATATTAAATGAAATAAAAAAATCAGAACTAGATGATCAAAAACAAAAATACATAACTTCTGTTGATGCAACAAATAAATATTTTCAAGATATAAAAAACTTAAGCCCTACTGGTGATATTATTATAATGCAACATGGTACAAGTAAAGTTGGACCAATAATGTATGGTGAACAAGAAAGAGATCATTTTGGTTATGACCCAACACCTGGTGTTACAGATACATTTGCTGAAATAATTAATGAAAATTTTGATGATGCTTCTGGTATTACATGTTATATGGGTGTATGTAGAAAGAGTGATGCTGGTAAAAGATTAGCTGATGAAACTAATATGAAAGTAAATATTGCTAGTGGTACTCAATGGTCAGGTTATCAAACAAATTTTGGAGATACATTTATAGATAGATTTTTTGGTACTGGAGTTCCTAGAACAGATACCAATAGACCAATAGGAGAAATCCTATATGGATATGATACTTATGGACCATTACCAAGTCAACAGTTTGGAGGAGTTCTTAAAAGTATGATAAAAAAAGGTAGTAGGAAAGCTGTACCTAAGATTAGTGGAGATGATATGTTTCAACAACTAAAATTGATAGCTGATGCTAATCCAATTTCTGCAAAAAAATTAAAACTTAATACTGATAAAAACATTAAAAACCTAATAGAATATGAACCTGATAAAGCACAACTTCTTATTAATAATGCACTGTTAAATGATGATGTGAAATTTAGTAAAATTAATTTTTTAGATAATGTTAAAATTATATCTGAAAACCGTGCAAAAAGACGTTTTGATTATGAAACAGATTTAGGAAATTTTGGAGGACCAGGATTACCTGGTGTAGAATTTAAGAATGTACAAAGTTTTATTAATAAATTAGGAGATGATGGGACAACAACATTATTTAGATATGGAGAAGGACCGCTTAATACTATACAACCTGGACGTGGTACAAAATTTGGATATTATTCAGCTGACCCATTTGATGTCTTTAGATATGATGAGATGAGAAGTGGTTTAGGACCAACAAATGTATATAAAATTGATTTAGATAACTCACTTCTTAGTAAATATTATAAATCTAAGGATTATGGTAAAGCAAGTATATTTGATGCAGCAACTAGATTTACAGAATTTGAAGTTCCAGATTTTATAATAAATCAAAGTAATTTAGAAAATCTTGGTCCTATAAATGATTACAGAAAATATTTAAGAACTTTAAAACAGAGTGGTGGAGAATTACCAATGAATCAAGGAGGTGGTATAGTTAAAAGCATTACAAATCCATTAGGTAGATTAAGATATAAATTTGATCCATTTGATGTTACTCCTAAAAGTAGTCTACTTATTCCAACTAGAAATTATGGTGATGTGCAACATAAAATTGGTAGTCTTATAAACCAGTATCAAAGAACAGATACACCTATGTTTTCTAATCTTATTATACCTAGAAGTAATTTAGAAAAAGGTGATTTATTTGCTACAGGGATGGGAGATAGAATTAAAACATTCCTAGGAGAAGGTAAAATGTTAAATGAACCAGTCAAATTAATGGATGGTAATACTAGATTTTGGCTAGGTGAAGAGATGGGTGAAAATTGGGATAACTTCTATAGAGGACTTCAATCTGACAATAAAAATTTATTTCCTGAAATTAGTAAGTTTGATTTAAAACTAGATTATAAATCTGATGGTCAGTTAGCATGGTTTAAACCTGATGGAACAGAATATACAGATTTAGTGGATCTTAAAACACCGTTTCCTAATCTTATTGCTAGAGATAAGACTAGTCCTGCAACTTTACTTAAAGGTCCTAGAAAAATAATAGATAGAGCAGATTTAGAAAATCAATTTGATATTAGAAATACAGGTTATCATACAGTTAATATACATGATGGTTTAAGAAATAATGAGGTTATAAGAAGCCAAGCAAAAAAATATGGATATGATCCAGATGATGATAGAGAGTTAGCAATGTTTTTAGGGACTTCTCCAGGAGGATCTGGTAGAAGAGGTGGTTATACACTTCCTGAAGGATATGATATATTGTTTTCTGGTAATGATCCAAAAGTAACTCTAGAAAGATATGGTAATATGCGTGCAAAGCCTTTTACAGTTAAGTTTGATTTATTGGATGCTAATGTAACAGGACCAGGTGGTACCGTCTTTTTTAATACAGATGGTGCAAATAAAATGCCTGTAGTAACACCAGGATTTAATGAAACAGATTTAGGATTATATGATAGAATAAGTGCTTTTGATACTAAAAATGTTAATTTTCCTCAGTTTGGTATAACCAATCCTTTTGTATTTAATACTGACTTAGGCATGTCTACATTTAAAAAAGGACTTGATCCAGAAAAATATCAAGGATTAATTGTAAATCCTAATTCATTACAAGTACCAGGACTGACTCAGACTAATTTAATTTTTGGTAAAGAAAATGTACCTGTAAGAACCCCTCGTGGTATTTTTACACCAGATGAGATACTTAAAGGCAAAAAAGAATATGGGGGTCAAACTCCAGGGTTAGCTTTAGATGACACTCCTGATAGAACTTATGAAGATGGAGGAGCTGTAAGAACTTCATTATCTAAATATGAAGATGGAGGAGAACCTAATTATAATCAAATGTTAATTAAGTTTATTAAGGATGAAGAAGCTGGAATGGAGTTTATGAAAGCTAAAAATTCTGCTGTAATGAAGCCTGATGGTAGCGGATATTATAAAAGATATGAAGATGGTAAGTTTTATCCATATTATCATCAAAATAAAGATGGTACTTATGAAAGTCAAGCAACAATAGGATATGGAACAAAAGGGGAAGATATATTTGATCTTTATAAAGAAGGAATGTCAATGCCTGAAGCTAATGAACAATTAACTAAATCACTTAATAATGCACATAGAAAAACAAAAATATTTGTAGATGCTAATTATGGTGAAGGTTTTTATGATAATCTTACAGATCAAAAGAAAGTAATGTTAGCTGACTTTACTTATAATCTTGGAAGGTTAAGTAAGTATCCAAAGTTTGCAGAAGGTATTTTAACAGATAATACTGATTTAGCACTTGCAGAATATATAAGAGGAGAACAAGAAGGTGGTGCTGAATTATCAAGAAATAAACAATACTTAAAAATATTTTTACAACCATGGGTTGATCAAACAATAAAAAAGAAAGAAATAGAAAAGCAAGAAAGAATACAAAAAGAAAGAGATAATATAATGGAAGAAAAGTATAGTAGTTGGTATAGTCCTTTTGTTCCTAATAGTATAGAAAATCTATTTAAACAGAACTATGATTGGGAAGATCAATACTTTAAAGATAAAGGTATAACTACATATCAAGATGGTGGTCAGTATAGTAATGAAGCATTAAGTCTTTTTTCAAATTATCAAGGTATGTTACAATCTTCTTTTTCTGAAGATTTAAGAAATGACGTATCTAAGACATATATAGATGCATTGAAAAGAGAAGGTATTGATATTGAAAATATGTCTCAAGGTCAAATGTTTAACATAGCACGTGCAGCACAAGAAGCAGGTTACTCAATGCCTTTTCAACAGTATGATACTAAATTTGGTCAAACTAATGTACCACAATTTATGTATAAAGGTAAACCATTTGGTATAGAAGAGTATGATGATCCTGTAAATATATTTAGGACTAAAGAAGAATTTGATAACATTCTTAAACTAGCACAAAACATACCTACTTCATATTTTACTAACAAAGATATTAAGAATGAAGAAGATTATGAGAAAGCTATATTTGATTACTTTGGTGAAGAAGGTACAGTTCCTAACCAACTTGTAAGCAGATTTTTAAGAGATGTTAAAAAAGCTGGAAACATAGGTGAATTAAGTTATATGCAAAATATACCCCAATATAATCTTATGAGGGATATAATGAATCCAGAATATAGTGAAGCTTTTCAACAACTTTTAAATGAAAAAAAATTGGTAAACTTTTTTGAAAGTAAAGAATTTAATAGAGGTACAAAAGCATTTAAAGACTGGGAAAAACGTTATAATTCTAATGCAATGAATGCATTTGAAACTAACTATTTAGATCAGATGGTTGGTAATCAATATAGTAAAGAAAGAAAAGCTTTTGATGAATATATAGCAAATAATCCTGATGGTGGAGATAATGAACTTTATGAAGCAATAAGAACAGGTATGCAAAATACTGCAGCTCTTTACAATATAACTAATGCACCTACAACATATACTACACCAGCAGGTTTATTAGGAACTGGGGAAAGTACTGTTGATTATAGTACTTTTGCTGAAGGAGATGTACCTTACTATATGAAAGATGCAAGGATGGCTTTTCGTAACAGTGATGGTAAAACATATATTGATTCTCCAGATTTTAATATATATGAAAATAGACCAAAAACTAGATTTGAAAATAGTGCTATAACTAAAAATTGGGATAAGTTAGGTAATTATTTAAAATATGATGCTTTTCATTTAGGACCATCTGGAGGTAAGAATATGTTTAATCTTGCTTTTGGTGATATTTTATATGGAACTGTTGATTGGGCATTAGATACTGCTAAAGGTGTGTTAGGTGTAGATGGGGATAAATATGAAGCATATGAGAGATTTAAAGAAAATCCTACTCCAGGAACATTTGGTATGTTAGGTTTAGATGTAGTAAGTTTTGTACCGGTTGGTAAAGGTGCTAAACTTTTAAAAGGGGCTCTTAATACTAATAAATCAGCAAAGTTCCTTACAAAAGGTATTTCAAATACACCAGGATGGCAAAATAAAACTAATCTTTTATATAATAACTTAGATGATTTAACTAATTTACATTCATTAAAAAAGGCACCTCCTACTGGTCCTTTCTCTAGTATATCTACAGGTACAACATTTAATCCTCAATTTAATTTGGGTACGTTTAATAAACCTAAGTATACACCATTTAAAGAAAGTGGTTTCCTTAAAACACCATATCAAATTGGTATAGGTGCTGGTGGTGTAGGAACTAATGTTATTGAACAAGTTAATCCTAATTTTTTAGATCCTAATGATCCTAATTATTTAAAAACTGGTTTAATGAATCAAATATTTCCAACATATTTTGATCCTTTAGAAAAAAATAATAATTAAATATTTGCATGGATTATATTTTTTTGTATAACTTTGCAACTAAAAAAGTAATAAAAATGAAATTTGATGAGTTTAACAAAATGACTGAACTAGAACAGTTACAAGCTGAAAATGAATTAGTCCACGTAGCTAACTTAAACTCATTCCTTCTTTTAACAAATAAACTAAAACTTGAAGACTTTATGGATGAGGATGGTTTAGGTATGGTTATGGCACATGACTTATCTGATAAACCTGATAAAGAACAAGTTTTAGCAATTATAGATTATTTTGCAGAGCAAGATGATTTTGAAAAATGTATTGTCTTAAGAGACATGTACTTAAAATAACTTAAAATGTTTATATATGGCTGTAGAAAATAAAAGAAAAGCCAAACCAAAAGGACCAATAAGATTTTCAATAACACTTTCTGATGAACAAAAGCAAGCTAAAACACAAATACTAAAACATCCTTATAATTTTATAGTTGGTAAAGCAGGTAGTGGTAAAACTTTACTTGCTGTGCAAATAGCTTTAGATCAATTTTTCAAAAGACAGTTTAATAAAATAATAATTACACGCCCTACAATATCTACTGAAGATAATGGTTTTTTGCCTGGATCTGAAAAAGAAAAAATGGAACCGTGGTTAGTACCTATTAGATCAAATATGCGTAAGGTATACAACAAACCTTTAATACTTGAAAAGATGGAGAAAGAAGAGAAGATAGAATTAGTCTCTCTGGCGCATTTTAGAGGCCGCACATTTGATAATTCTGTTGTAATAGTAGATGAGTTCCAAAACCTAACTAGAAGTCAGCTAGCAATGGCTATTGGAAGATTAGGTAAAGACAGTAAAATATTATTTTGTGGTGATTCATATCAAATAGATCTTAAAGATAAGAACTGGTCAGCATATCATGATATGTCAAAACTAGTAAACTCAGAGCATGTTTTTAAAACTGTGTTAGAAGATTCACATAGACATAGAGCTATAGATGAACTGCTTGAATTACTTAATGGATATCACTAAAATCTAAACTTTTTTGATTTTTTTTGCTAAAAGTAAATTTATTTAATTTATTTTTTGTATTTTTGTTATATAATAAACTATTGTTTAACTTAAAAAAAATCAAAATGGCAGATCAAAATGCAAATCCTCAAGAATTATCAGAGGAACAATTAGCTCAAAAGCGTGAAGAGATTACTCAGTTCTATACAGAGAACGTTGAGCATCTTAAAATTCAGTTAGAATATGAGAACTTGCTAAGAGATATTGAAAAGGCTAGAGCTGAAAGAATTCAAGCTCAAGTTTACATAGCTCAAGCAATGGCTCAAAGACAAGCTGAAGTATCTAATCAAGTACCACCTGTGCCAGGATCAAACAATAATGTTGACAAAGGTGAGGTTTCTAAGAGAAAACTTAAAAAAGTAGCGGATGAAGTATAGTAGAGAACAAATTAAAGAAGCGGTGGTGAGAAAAGGTTACCGTTACTTTGAATCTGGAGACTATAATGTTAATATTATTGGAGTACGTAACTCTGATACTAAAAATGTTGTAACTAACAGATTTGATGACACTATGACTCTTGCTTATAAAGTTGATGGTGAATGGCAGTATCATGAAATGGATTGTACAACAGATCCCGGAACCCATTGGGTTGAGAATATTATGAGAAAGGAAGGTGTGGCTATCTTAAAAGAAGGTCAATATCGTGGATCTCATAAAATTAGAAAACATCAAGGTAGATATGAAGCACTTGGACAATGTAGAGATGTTACTGTGTATAGAGATAATAATAGAGATGAGTATTATAATTTAAATAATGATAAAACTCAGACGGGTTTATTTGGTATTAATATACATAGAGCAACTAAATGGGCTGGTAAAAAATCTACACAAGTAGATAAATGGTCAGCAGGTTGTCAAGTAATAGCAGCAAATGATGATTGGACTAAATTTATGAAGATCATGAGAAAAGCAAGAGCTGCATGGAGTAATAGTTTTACTTATACTTTAATAGAAAGTAAAGACATTGCAAAAACATGGCTGTAGTAACTAAAGTTGATAAGAAAGTAAAATTAAGTAATACTGATATTGTTAAGTATCAGATTTTGACATATTGTTTTTTAAATAATATTCAAATAAGTCCTGCTGATCTTAGTTGTTTAAGTAAGTTAGCAAAACTTGGTAGTGTTACTTTAACTGAATTTTGTGAATTAATATCTGAAGATGGTATATTTAAAAGTCCTCAATCTTGTAGGAATGCTATCCAAAAAGCTAAATTAAAAGGTTTAGTTATTAAGGATGGTAAAAAGATAAGAATTATAGAAGATATGAATTTACAACATAAAGGTCTTATTTTCTTAGACTTTAAATTTTTAAGTATTGCAGAATAAACTATACCCAGAGAATTACAAAAGTTATTTCAAGGAAATAGCTTTAAAATGTGAGGTACATCCAGATTTGGTAGAAGAGTTGGTTAGATTCTTTTACGGTAATATTAGAAAGAATCTAGAGGAACTAGATAATACTAGAGTCCTCCTACCAAATCTTGGTACTTTCATTTTAAGAAAGAATAGATTAGAAAAATCTATAAAAAGACATAAGGATATGTTAGGTAATATGGAAAAAACTACGTATTCTGGATATGGTAAACATTTACCAGTAAAAGAAAAACTACAAAAATTAGAAAAAGCTAATGCACGTGTGGATGAAGAACTCTTAATTAAAAAAAATTGGAAAAATGAGAATAGGTAAATTATTAAATGCTGTAAAACATATAGATCAAGTTTTTGATGGTGTTAAAAATAAGATCTGGAAAAAAGAATATGTTGAAGATATAGCAAAAGATAGATGGTCTCATTGTTTAAAATGTAAACATTTAGATAGACATGGATTAAATTGTGCCGTTCCTAAAACACAACCTTGTTGTGCTGACTGTGGATGTAGTTTAGGTTTTAAATTAAGAGCATTAGCATCATCATGTCCTCAAGGTAAATGGAAAGCAATTATGTCAGAAGAAGAAGAAAAACAACTTAACAAACAAAATTTTAATGGTAACTTAAAAGACTCAGAAGATGCCGGTAGTATTTAAAGAAAAAGGACATATATATGAAAGTTTAGATGAGAATCTAGAAAAAGATCAAATAAATTGGACAAGTGTAACTTCATTTATTTCAAAGTTTAAACCTAAATTTGATAGAGATGCTGTAGCAAAAAAAGCTTGTAAGAATAAAAGATCTAAATGGTATGGTTTAAAACCTGAAGAGATTATAGAGATCTGGGAAAAGGAAACTAAACGTGCTATTGATTTAGGTAATTGGTATCATAATGAAAGAGAAGATAGATTACTTGATTTTAAGACAATAGAACGTGAAGGAGTAGAGGTACCTATCATAAGACCATTAACTGATTCAAATGGCTATAAAATAGCTCCTAATCAAAAATTAAGTGATGGTGTATATCCAGAGCACTTTGCTTATTTAAAATCAGCATGTATTTGTGGTCAAGCAGATTTAGTTACTATTGTTAATGGTAAAGTAAATATAACTGATTATAAAACTAACAAAGAAATAAAAGAAAAAGGATTTACAAATTGGGAAGGTATAACATCAAAAATGTTTAAACCTTTAATTCACCTTGATGATTGTAACTTAAATCACTATAATTTACAATTAAGTTTATATATGTATATTATATTAAAGCATAATCCTAAACTTAAACCTGGAAAATTAGTGTTACAACATGTTTCTTTTAAAAAGAAAGGAGAAGATAAGTATGGATATCCTATTGTAGAATATAATGAGCAAGGAGAACCAATACTAGAAGATATAAAAATGTATGACTTACCATATTTAAAAGATGAAATAAGATCTTTAATAATGTGGATAAAAGATAATCCCTTATGTTAGCAAAACTATTTGATGTACAAAATGGTAAGGTAATACCATCAGAGCATTGTTATTCTATGAAAACATTAAAGAATATTATGGATCAGTATCCTGATACATATATGGAAGTATATTTGTATATATTTTATATGACATGTCCAGATCCTGATATGAATCCATTTTTTAACATGCCTGAACATGAAAAAGAAGAAATAATTATAGATGAGATACAACTTGAAGAATCTCCAGAAGATGAGCCAATAAGAAATGCTGTAAGATTTTGTGAAGATTTATATCAGACACCAACATTTAGAGCATATAAAGGTATCAAATCTATGTTAGATAGACTAGCAAGATATATGGAAACCACATCTATTGAACATGGTAGAGATGGTAACTTAACATCACTAGTTAATACTGCAGCTAAGTTTGATCAAATAAGACAGTCATTCAAAGGTGCATATAATGATATGAAAGATGAACAAAAGAGTTCTGTCCGTGGAGGTCAAGGACTTGCTTATGATCAAATGTAATTAATAATTTAAAATCAATATTATGAAAGTAAAACCAATTGGAAATAGGGTATTAGTAAAAGGACTCCCTAAAAAAGAAACAACAAATAGTGGTATATATCTACCAGAACAACAACAAATACAGGTTCCGCAAGGTACTGTAGTAGCTGTAGGTGGATTAGTAAAAGAAATCAAAGTAGGTGATTTTGTACAGTGGTTAGAAGAATCTGCTGTTAGAGAAATGGAACATGATGGTGAAACACATTTAATTATGTTTGACCATGCTATAATGGTTATATTAGAAGAATAAATGTATAAATCCATTCCTACATATAAAGAAGGTAAATGGACCATTACTGATTTTGAAACTTTAGAAGACTTCATTGATTTTGTTAATGAGGTCTTTAAAGTTCCTGGACAGTATCTTTTTGATGAGACTTCTTATTTATTTAATGAACAAGCTACATTGTTTAATAAACAAGGTTTTTATTGTGATAAACCAATGAGATCAAAAGATTTTATGACTTATTGGGAAGATCAAAAAAATAAATGTAGAAATGGTGTTATATTTATTAATAAAAATAAAGCTTGGTATATAACCAGAGACTACTATATGTGGTTAAACTTCTTACCAATTTTTGATAAAGAAGAAAAGAAGTATGGTTTTGCTAAAGTAAGAGATGCACAATATCATATGGCATTATATGAATTACTTGGAGAGTTACAAAGTAAACATGCAGCAATACTTAAAAAAAGACAGATAGCATCATCTTACTTCCATATGGCAAAAATTATAAATCAGTATTGGTTTGAAGAAGGATCTATATGTAAGATTGGAGCATCACTAAAAGATTATATTAATGATAAAGGATCTTGGAAGTTTTTAGATGAGTATGCTACATTTTTAAATGAACATACAGCATGGTACAGACCAAATAATCCAGATAAAGTTTTACTATGGGAGCAGAAGATTGAAGTAAGAATAGATAATAGGAAAACACAAAGAGGTCTTAGATCTAAAATACAAGGTGCATCATTTGAGAAAAATGCAACAACAGGTGTTGGTGGTCCTTGTACATACTTCTTTCATGAAGAGGCAGGTATTGCGCCTAAAATGGATCAAACTTATGAGTATATTAGACCAGCTATGTCATCCGGTATGATGACAACAGGACAGTTTATAGCTGCTGGATCAGTGGGTGATCTTGATCAGTGTGAACCATTGAAGAGGATGATTATGAATCCTGAAGCAAATGGTATATTAGGTATTGAAACAGATCTTATGGATGATAAAGGAACAATAGGTATAGCTGGTTTGTTTATACCTGAGCAATGGTCTATGCCTCCCTTTATAGATAATTATGGTAACTCTAAAATTAATGATGCACTTGATGCAATAAAAATAGAAAGAACTGATTGGAAACGTGAATTAGATCCTGAACAGTATCAATTGCGTATATCTCAGAAACCTACAAATATTGCAGAAGCATTTGCATATAGAAAAGCATCCATATTCCCACAAAGTTTTTTATCTAAACAATTAAAAAGAATAGAAGATAAACAATATTCTTATGAGTTTTTAGAACTAGAAAGAGATAAAAAAGGTATTAGTGCTACTAAGTCTAAAAGATTACCAATTTCAGAGTTTCCTGTAAATAAAAAAAGAGAGGATAAAGGTGGTGTACTTACTGTATGGGAAAGACCTATAAAGAATCCTAATTTTGGAACTTACTATGCTTCTATTGACCCTGTCTCAGAAGGTAAAACAACTACATCAGATTCACTTTGTAGTATTATAGTTTATAAAAATCCTGTTGAAGTAACAAAAGAAACATTAGAAGGTTTAGAAACTTTTGTAGAAGGTGATAAAATAGTAGCTACATGGTGTGGTAGATATGATGATATAAATAAAACACACGAGCAACTAGAAATGATTATTGAGTGGTATAATGCTTGGACTATAGTAGAGAATAATATTTCTTTATTTATACAGTATATGATATCAAGAAGAAAACAAAAGTATCTTGTACCTAGATCACAAATGGTTTTCTTAAAAGATCTTGGATCTAATAATAATGTATTTCAAGAATATGGATGGAAAAATACAGGTACATTATTTAAAAGTCATCTTATATCCTATGCTATAGAATTTATTAGAGAAGCTATTGAAGAGGATACAGATGATAATGGTGATGTTATAAAAACAAGATATGGTGTTGAAAGGATACCTGATAAAATGTTGATAACAGAAATGTTGCAATATTATCCAGGATTAAACGTAGATAGATTAGTTTCATTTGCTGCTTTAGTTGCATTTGCTAAGATGCAACAAGCTAATAGAGGCTATATAAAACGTAAAGAGAAGGATAAATCACTTGATTCCTTGGATAATTCCCAAAATTTGTATAAATTATCTATGAGACCTTTTAGTAATATTGGGCGGAATAATAAATATACAAAAAATAAAAAAAGGAGAAATCCCTTTAAAAATATTAAGTAATATGTATGAATGGGTAACTACAACTTCAATTGATGATGATTCTCCTTATAGTCATCTCCAATATATTTATGTTTATGATTCCTATCCAGAAGATACAATAATTTATAAAGAAGAAGAATAGATGAAAGTATTAAGCGCAATGCAATTAAAAAATGGAGCAAAAGCTGAAGGTGCTCATGTTTCTGCAACATTAACTCAACCAATTCAATTTTTACTTGATAAAGAAAAAGATGATAAGTGGACATCTTGGAATTTAGATTGGTATGAAACAAGGGGTCTTGATTATCTAAGAGACAATGCTAGAGGTATTTTAAAAAATTATAAATTAGCAAAAGGTATAATTGATAAAACAGATTATATTGCAGAAGAAAATAATGAATATAGTGATCTTATTGATATACTAACAAAAGAAGATGAAACAGCATTAGAGTTAAAATTTTATCCTATAATACCAAATGTTGTAAATGTTTTAGTAGGAGAGTTTTCTAAGAGATTTGCAAAAGTACAGTTTAGAGCAGTTGATGATACATCTTACAATGAGATGTTAGAGCAAAAAAGAATGATGGTAGAAGAAAACTTATTGACTGATGCTAGAAATCAATTAATGATTAAAATGATTCAAGCTGGTGGTAATCCAGAAGATGAAGAGTTTCAACAACAACTGTCACCAGACAAATTAAAAACGCTACCTGAAATACAAGACTTTTTTGCAAAAGATTATAGAAGTATGGTTGAGGAGTGGGCACATCATCAATTAAATGTTGATGAAGAAAGATTTAAAATGCAAGAACTTGAAGAAAGAGCATTTAAAGATATGCTTATTTGTGATAGAGAGTTTTGGCATTTCCGTATGATGGAGGATGATTATGAAATAGAGTTATGGAATCCTGCATTAACATTCTATCAAAAATCACCTGACTCAAGATATATATCTGATTCAAACTTTGTAGGTAAATGTGATATGATGTCTGTAGCAGATGTTATAGATGTCTATGGTTATCTAATGAATGAGAAGCAATTAAAATCTTTAGAACGTATATATCCAGCTTCAAATGCTAAATATCTTATTAATGGTCAACAAAATGATGGATCTTATTATGATGCTACAAGATCTCATGAATGGAATACACAAAAACCAGGACTAGCATATAGGCAATTATTAGCAAATAGAGATATAAGAACTAATTATGGTGGTGATGTAGTAGCACAGATACTGCAAGAAGGAGATGATATAAGACATTGGGGTGATGAGAACATGATGCGTGTTACAACAGTATATTGGAAAACACAAAGACGTGTAGGTCATTTAACAAGAATTACTGAAGATGGTGATTTAATACAGGAGATTGTAGATGATAAATACAAACTTACTGAAAAAGGTATTTATAATACAAAAGCATATACTCAAAAAACAAAAGATAATTTACTTCAGGGTGAACATATAGATTGGTTTTGGATTAATGAAGTTTGGGGTGGTGTAAAAATAGGACCTAATGCTCCTTCATCATGGAGAAAAGATACAAATGAAGAACAGCCTATTTACTTAGGTATAAATAAAACTAAACCTGGTAGAATAGATTATCAGTTTAAAGGTAATAATTCTTTATATGGATGTAAGTTACCAGTAGAAGGTAGAGTATTTTCAGATAGAAACACAAAGTCTACATCATTAATTGATTTAATGAAACCATATCAAATAGGTTATAATATGGTTAATAATCAAATAGCAGACATTTTAGTGGATGAACTAGGAACTGTTATTATGTTTGATCAAAATGCATTACCACGTCATTCAATGGGTGAAGATTGGGGTAAGAATAATTTAGCAAAAGCATATGTAGCAATGAAGGATTTTGGTATGATGCCATTAGATACTTCTATTACTAATACTGAAAATGCTACAAACTTTAACCATTATCAAACATTAAATCTAGAACAAACAAATAGATTAATGTCTAGGATACAATTAGCTAATCATTTTAAACAACAAGCTTTTGAATCTATTGGTATTAATCCACAACGTTTAGGTGGTGCTATAGCACAACAAACAGCTACAGGAGTTACACAGGCTATGAATCAGTCATATGCACAGACTGAAATGTATTTTATACAACACTCTGATCACTTAATGCCACGTGTACATCAAATGAGAACTGACCTAGCTCAGTATTATCATAGTACTAATCCTTCTCTTAGGTTAAGTTATATTACTTCTGAAGCAGAAAAAGTTAACTTTCAAATAAATGGTACAGATTTATTAATGAGAGATTTTAATGTATTCTGTACAACTAAAACAAATCATAGACAAATTCTTGATCAATTAAAACAAATGGCTCTTACTAATAATACAACTGGAGCTTCAATCTATGATCTTGGTAATATTATTAAAGCAACTAACATTGCTGAAGTTACTAATACTCTTAAAGATGCTGAGACTAAGCAAATGAAAGCTAAAGAAGATGAAATGAAGAGTCAGCAAGCTATGCAACAACAACAAATTGAAGCACAGCAGCAACAATTACAACAGACTCAACAGTTCCAAGCTCAACAAGCTGAAGCTGAAAGACAGAAAGATATTACTGTTGCTGAGATTAGAGCTTCTGGTTATGGTGCACAAATGGATATTAATCAAAATATGCAAAGTGACTTTAAAGATGCTATGGATGATATGCGTAAAAGAGATGAGTATAGAGAGCAGATGAACTTTAAAAAGGAACAAACTGCTGTACAGAATGCTGCACAACAATCTAAGTTAGCTATTGATAGAGAAAAATTAGCTACACAAAGACAGATTGCTGAGAAAAATCTAGAAGTTGCAAGAGAGAATAAGAATAGATATGATGTACAACCAGCGCCAAAATCTAAGAAAAAGAAAGAGGAATAGTATAGATAGCTATATACTACAAAATATCTTTAAAATCATTTAAAATTTTTAAGGTTTACAGAAAAAAAATATTTATATTATATATGTATATATGATAAAAAACCAATTTTAATAATTAAAAAACCAAAATATTATGGCAGAAAAAATGAAAGAAACAACGACAGTAGAATCAGTAGATGTAAACATAGATGAGATCTTTAATGGAGCTCCAGGTGCTGATTCTATAGTTACTTCTGAAAATGAAACAAAAAAACCAAATATATTTTCAAAACCTGAAAATGTAGATTTATCTTTTTTAGATAATAAAGAAGAAGAAGTAAAAGAAGAACCAAAAACTGAAGAGAAAACTGAAGAGAAAACTGAAGCTGTTAAAGAAGAAGTTAAAACTGAAGTAAAAGAAGAAGCTAAACCAGAAATAAAAGCTGATGAGGTAGAAGAAATACTAAATGAAGGTTTAGAGCTTGCTGAGTCAGAAGATGAGAAATCAACTGCAAAAGGTAGAAAAAGGATTGAAGGCATGGCAGATGTCTTTAAGAAAATGATTGATGATGAACAAATCATTCCTTTTGATGATGATAAAGATCTTGATGAATATACTGCAAAAGATTGGAAAGAACTTATCCAAGCTAATATGGATGAAAGAGCTAATGCAGTAAGAAAAGAAACACCAAAGCAGTTCTTTAATAGTTTACCACAAGAATTGCAAGTTGCTGCAAAATATGTAGCAGATGGTGGTACAGATCTTAAAGGTTTGTTTGGTGCTTTAGCACAGGTTGAAGAAGTTAAAGAACTTTCAACTTCTTCTGAATCTGGACAAGAACATATAGTAAGAGAATACTTAACAGCTACAGGCTATGGTACACCACAAGATATTCAAGAAGAAATAGATATTTGGAAAGATTTAGGTAAGCTTGAAAAACAAGCAAATAAATTTAAACCAAAATTAGATAAAATGCAAGAGCAAGTTGTTGCAAGAAGATTACAACAACAAGAAATGAAAAAAGCTCAACAACAAAAGGCATCTGAAAATTATATGGCTAACGTATATAATACATTAAAAGATGGTAAAGTTGGTGATCTTAAAATAAATAAGAAGACTCAAGCTCTTTTATATAATGGTTTGGTGAATCCTCAATATCCTTCTATTAGTGGACAGAATACTAATTTATTAGGACATTTGTTAGAAAAGTATCAATTTGTTGAGCCAAACTATTCACTTGTTACTGAAGCATTGTGGTTATTATCTGATCCACAAGGTTATAAAGCACAGGTGATGACTAAAGGAACAAATAAAGCTGTAGAGCAAACAGTTAGAAAATTAAAAACTGCTCAGGCTGGTAAGAATGCTTCTGCTAATGATAAAATGACAACTACAGAAAAACCAAGCACAAGAAGAAGAACATTACCTAGAAGTAATAATATCTTTAAAAGATTTTAAAAAAAAACAATGGAAATTGTATGTATATTAAATTAATTATTAACTAAAAAAGTGAAAAAAAATGGCAACACCTAGTTTAAACAACGGTCTCTTTTTAAGAGACACAAGCTACAAGGCTAGTTCTCATATTGATTCATATCACTTAACTAACATGCTTGGTGACGCAGAGCCTATGGACATGGGTCCAGTGGAACTGTGGGCAATGACACAAAAGGTAGAAATGCCTTTGTATCAAATGGCATCGTTTGGTGGTAAGAACACAATTATGGTGGACAATGCTAGAGGGGAGTATAAGTGGCAAACACCTATCTCTCAAGACCTACCTGTTTCATTAGGAGCTCCAACAGGAGTTACTGGAACTGTAGGTGCTGATGGCGTACCTTTTAAGATCAGATTATCTAAAAGAGATTTTGGTCATGGGGATATCATCACATATGATAAGTATAACGGTAAAGAACTTTACATTACAGCTGATGATATTGTACCATCAGGTGATGGATTTATCTATACTGTGACACTTGTAAATAATGATTCAGCTGCTGGATTAGATACTGGAAAGTACTTAACTGCAGGAACTAAATTCTTTAGAAAAGGTTCTGCAAGAGGTGAGTACGGTGAAAGATTTTCTGATATTCAGACAGGAGCAGGCTTTAGAGAATTCTACAACTTTGTTGGAGGAGCTGAAGCACACGTTCATTATTCTATTTCTTCTAGAGCTGATCTTATGATCAAAGGAGGAATGAATGCTGATGGTACTGTACCTGTAACTGAGATCTGGAGAAACTTTGACAAGAATCTTGATCCATCTTTAAAGTCTATTGAGTCTATTGCATCTGCAATGGGTAAAGGCTACATGAAGAGTGCATTTGAAAATGGTACACTTTCAAGAACGTTCTTAACTTCTTTGGAAGCTGCACATTTAACAAAAATTGCAAATGACATTGAGTGCTACTTAATGTGGGGTCACGGTGGTAGAGTTAGACAAGACGGTCCAGATGACATCAGAATGTCTGTTGGTCTTTGGAAGCAGTTAGATAACTCATTCAAAAGAGTGTACAACAAAACTCAATTTAGCATGGATATGTTCAGAAATGAATTATATAACTTCTATGCTGGTAAAGTTGACTTTGATGGACCAGATCCAAAACGTCAGTTAATTGTACAAACTGGTATTGGAGGTATGCAGTTAGTGAATGAAGCTATTGCTGCAAGAGCTGCTGGTGCTAACGGTATGGTTACAAATGCTGATAATATTGGAGCTATTACAGGATCAGGTATGGATTTAGGGTTTGGATTTGCATACACTAGTATGGTAATTCCATTCTTAGCAAACGTTAAGTTTGTATTGAATCCAGCGTTTGATAATCTTCACACTAATGACATTGAGAATCCATTAGTAGATGGTAGACCATTATCTTCTTACAGCTTCATCATCTTTGATGTAACTGATGAGGGTAATGATAACATCTTCTTATTGAAGCTTTCTTGGGATAATCAACTTAAGTGGTTCTACCAAAATGGTACTATGGACTACATGGGAAGAACTCAAGGATTCCAGTCTTCAGGACACTTCAATGGATATAGAGTGATGATGACACAAACCATGCCTTCTGTATGGGTAAAAGACCCAACTAAAGTGCTTAAGATTGTTATGAAGAATCCAGTTACTGGAGGATCATTCTAATCTTATTAATGATAGGAAAGACGGGGGAGCTTAGTGCTCCTCCTACTTTCTTTTAAACCAAAATTAAAAAACTAATAAATTTATAAAATGGAAAATACAGTAACATTTACAGAAAAAACAAATGCAGTTAAGGGTGATGCAATAACTATACGCCCTTACTTTAATCCTAATATAGAAAATATGGGGTTAGAAAAATATTCAATGACATTACATGAAGGTGTAAAACACACAGAGTCTGTTACATGTCTTGAAAGAAATGGAATTAGAAGATACATTACAGGTTTAAATGAATTTTCACCTGAAATTAAAAAACTACCTGCAAAAGAAAAAGCTGCAAAGGTAAAAGAAATTAGAGAAGTTGTTTGTCAATTAGAAAAAGAATTAGCTACAAATATTATAGATGTTAAAGATCCAGAATTTTGGTCTAAAGTAAAAGTAGTAAGACCAGATAATGATGAATTTTGGGAAAAAGTAAATGTAAGTGTAGGAAATGATCCTATATTTTTAGATCCATCTACTGATCCTTATGATTTATTAAAACTATATGCAATTAGAGCTGGAGGTTTTTCATTAGTTGCTCCTAGTTTAGAAGCAGCAAAGTTAGATGGTAAATATAAATTCTATCTTGATGAAAGAAAAGAAACAATTCAAGAAAGAACTAAAATTTCTAAAGTTAGAAATAAAGCATTAGGTATTTTATCAGATCTTTATGACACAGATAAAACTAAATTATTATATATAACAAAATTATTAGATTATAATAGTACACAGTATACAGATTCTACACCTATTGATGTTTTATATGAAGTAATGGATCTATATGTAACTGGTGATGGTGCTGAGAAGAGTAGTGAAAAAGCTTCTAAATTATTTATCAAATCATCTAAGACATCTAATAAAGATTTACAACTTCAAGTATTAGTAAAAGATTTATTAGCTGCAAATGTATTTACTACTAAGTCTGATGGATATATTTATCACAGGGACACAGGAGCTAAGATTTCTACTACTAAAGAAGGAGTTGTAGAATATTTAAAGAATCCAAAAAATGATGAGCTTTTAAAAAGCTGTAAAGAAGAGTTTGACTACTTAATGACAATGTAATTATGAATAATACTACACTTGAATTAAAATTTAGACAAAGACTTAACAAGATTGCCAGCAGTGACTATGATAATATAGAGTGCTGGCAAATTGTTGAATCTTTTAATAAAGCACAAATTGAATGGTGTAGAAGACAATTACATGGTAATAACTTATATAAAGAAGCTGATGAAGGATCTAAAAGAAGAATAGATGATCTACAAAGATTATTAACTACTACAGTTTTATTTACTATATCACCTAATGATAAGTTTGATGTAGCAACTAATTTTCCTGAAGAATATTTGGAATTTAAAAGAGTTGATTTAGATGCTACTACAGAGTGTTGTAATAAAGAACCTAGGTCAATGACGGTTTATTTAGTAGAAGAAGCTAATATAGATATGTATATGAGAGATCCATTAAAAAGACCAGACTTTGAATGGGGTGAAACATTTTGTACATTAAATAATAATCAAATAAGATTATATAAAAGAGATTTTGATATTGTTAATCCAAGATTACTATATTATAGAAAACCAATTAATATAGAAATTCAAGGATGTGTTGATCCTTATACAAATGCATTATCAGCTGCTGATATAGAATGTGAATTTAAAGATGATATTGTTGAGTTACTTATTGATGAAGCAGTATCAATTATTGCAGGTGATATTAATGATGCAGCTCAGGCTGTAAGAGGATCACAAATGGCAGAAAAAAATAATTAATACGGATTGTTTAAATAAAAAGTATTATATTATATATAGGAGGTGTAAGAGTTCAGGTTTGGGTACTTTTGCACTGGTATAGTAAACCCATTCTGTATTGTAACTAAAAAAAGTCCTCTGAACAAAATAGGAGGCAATAGAAAAATGGCTTATTTTAATCATGCTTACAGGCAAACTTATGTTGTAAGTTCTGGTGACCTTATTGAAGGAGAAGGAACTGCATCATCAGCATTACAAGCTGGTAAACTAGCAATCTTGGATGCGGCAACGTATGCAAGTGTTGCAAAACCTGCAACTAGTGCAACACATTTAGGTAGTTCTAGTACTGCTGGAACAACTTCAAATGGATTATTAACAACTGGTTATTTAATTGGACAAGGTAATCATAACTTAACTGGTACAAATAGTGCTGCATCTCCAGGTGCTGGTGATGATGTTATTGGTAATGGATCTACATCTACAACTCCAGCAGCATATCCACCAGCAGTTAACTTTCACGGAGGTTATGCAGAATCTTACAAAAGTAAGATTATTGTACCTAAGTATTTAACTGCTTTATACAAAGATGGTAATGTATGTGGTACAGTTGATACTGGTGTTATTGAAATACAAGTACCAGATACGTGTTTTGAATGTAATGGTTCAACATCATTAGGAAATCAACTTAGATTAGATTTCAAAGGAAATGCTGTATTACGTTACTTAAACAGATTTGCATATTCAACTTACTATATTAAAGATTGTTGTGCTAATATGGATCCAGGTAACTTCTTAACAGGTGCAGCAGTTGCTGCTGAATTTGCAAATCAAATTAATGCTGACCCAATTGTTAATCCTTTTGTTACTGCATCTGTTACAGCAGGTACTTCAGGTAATAATATTTTAAGATTAACGTTAGGTTATACTGCAACTTTCTTTGATAATTGTTCATTTGACACTAGAGATAATGTTGATACAGAACCATTAATTATGAAAGCTACTGTATTAGATGAAGATGGTGATGTTTGTGTAGATACTTGTTTAACAGGTGCTGCTTCTTCAGGAGGTGCACAAGCTGCAATGCCTGCAGAAGGTATTACAGTTGACCTTTTAAAGAGAGAAACTACAGGTGAAAATGTCTTAAGAGATCTTATTTTAGATAGAAGATACTCTCAAGATGGTGGACACAACCAAGGTAATAGAGACTCTGCAAGATTTAGAGAAATTGAGAAGGGTACTAATATCTTAGGTGCTGTAGATAGAACAGCATTCTATAAAAGGTACATGATTCAACACACTGTTCCAAGGTTTAATAACCCTACAGGTGTGTTTGATAATGATCAATATATATATAACATATATTTTGATTGTGCTGATTCTGCTGGACAAACTGCATTTGAGTTATTCTTAGATGGTTTCAATAATGAAGCTTTAGCTTCTGGTAGAAACATTGGAATTACTACTTTATAGTATTTAACTATATATTTACTAATAAGAAGGGTGGGTGAAATATCCCACCCTTTTTTTTTCAATTCTTATTAATATTTTGTATATTATTAATAGATACTATTTTTACAATTTATAACTATAAATAAATGGCAGCAAAACATATACTAAGCTTAGAAGTATTAAATGTTTCAAATCCAGACGTATTTGCTATAAAAGATACTAGTAAATATGCAAAAAATCTTGAGATAGATTGTCCTGAAATTTTAATAACTCCGCCTGGTTTTAACAAACCTGCGTTAATTAAAGTAAAGGAAGGATTTGATTTAGTACTAGAATCATGTTCATTAGGTATACAAACTACAGATTGTAATACTAAAAGAACTGTATTACCAGATGGATTGTATATTATAAGATATCAAGTAAGCCCTCATAATAAAGTATTTGTAGAATACAACTATTTACGTATTACAAATATTATGAAGACTTGGTATGATAAGTTGTGTAAACTTGATATTGAAACATGTGAGCCATCTAGAGATAGGCAAGCATTGTTAGATGAAATGATGGATATAAAATTATATATAGATGCTGCTAAAGCTAAAGTTGAATATTGTGCAAGCCCTGGGGCTGGATTAGAACTTTATACTTATGCAAAATCAAAATTAAGTAAAATAACTTGTTCAAATTGTTAAATTAAAAACCAAAAAAATATGGCAGCAACATGTAAACATTGCAAAAGGCAAATAGGTTGTGGGTGTCAAAAGACAACAGCAAAAGATGGAGCTATTGTATGTAAACAATGTGTACATACTTATAATGCATCATTAGACATTAAAAAATAAAATGAGTAAAGATAAAAAAGATTACACGGTTAAAAAGATAAACATTGAGCGTGATTTTGCTGATGAAGTCTTTAAAAAGTATAAGTATAATAGATACGGAGTAGGATCTTGTTGTACATCAAACTATACTTCTAAATTAAATACCAAATATATATGTGATTATCAAGATAGTGAAATCTTTACATATTCTAAAAAAGTTACAACAACAACAAAATATACAGTACCATCAGAAGGAGCTCTTAATGATGCAGATAGACCTGCATGGGTAGATGCTTTATGTGGTATGGCAAATGAAGATGTTCAAATATATTGTTATTATGATGCATCTTCTCTAACAGCTTCAGATGTATTAAAATCATATCAAGCAGTAAAAGAGTGGATAAATACACTAGGTGGAGAAAATAATTCACTAAGTGGTTGTCCTAATCCTAAAGGTCTTATTCAAGACTTTCATACTTCAGTAGCAGGCGAAAGATGGTTAGATTGGGCAATACAACCTATAACAGGAATTTTTAATAATTCAGGATCTTGTGGAGGTGTAGATTCAGGATGTAATACAAATACACCACCAGTTGATTATGGTCCTTGTGTACAATCAACATTTTCAGATGCAGTTCTTCCTTCAAATGCTAATTCAAAAATGTGGCAAACATTAAAGTTATTTGAAGATAATGGTTTAACAATATATAATAGTGGGGGTGCTGGTGCTAATATAGGTGGTACATATGCATTAACTAATCCTACAATAGGTTTACCTCCTTCTGCAACTGCAAAGAATGTTTTAGTAATAGTTTTTGCTGATGAATCAGCACAAGGTAATACAGATGGTAGTGTTGCACAACCATATCATAACAGATCAAGTATAGTGCCACCTACAGCAATGACATGGGCTGCTGCAACTATAGGTACAGGAACTGCAGCAGATGGATCTGATGCATCATTAACACCATGTTGGAAAGCAGATTATAGTGAATTTAAACAACAGAGAGCATTATATTTATCTCAAAATCCTACACATGAATATAAGTGTTTTTTATATCCTACAAAACCTACTAATATTAATGATACACATAGACCATTTGGTTTACATGCATTGGGTGCTATATCTTCAGGTAATAAACCTGATGTAGCTGCTACAGGATCAATTACTTTTAGTTTTACAATACCTACAGTAGGTCAACAAATTACATTAATATCAACGGAAGGACTAAGCAGAACATATACTGCTGGAACATTTGAAGATCTTGCAACTAATACATTTAATGTTTTTGCAAATGGTATTTTAAATATTGTATTATCATTAAAAGCATGTATAGAAAGTCCACAAGGACATGGAGGACAGATAAGTGTGCAAGATGTTGTTTTAAATACAGGTCCTCAACTTTTATTGACACAAGCAACACCTGGTGGTTTTGGTAATACTACAATAACAAGTAATTTAACAAATGTTACAGTTGCAAACTTTACAGGAGGATCACCAGACGGAGTATTCATACTAAATAATGCTTTACCAAATAATGGTGCACCTACTTGTTCATTAGCAAATTTAGAAAATATAACTTTAGGTAATCCATATTATTCTCAAGGATTTGGAGGACTTGATAAATTTGGTTGGGGTATTGATGTAGCAACATTACAATTTCAACCTGAACAATTTGCAAATGATATAAATGAATTTGCTGATGTAACAACATGTCAAGATACAGAGTGTTTATTATTTATTATATCAGATCAGAATGGAAATAGAGTAGAAGGTTATGAAATAATATGGAATGGTGGTGTTATAGGAGAAACAGATGAAAATGGATTATTTAGATATTGTGTACCAAATGCTTCTGTAGATACTAATCATATATTTGATTTATGTACATGTATAACTACTACTGGAAATTGTAACTCACAAAAAATATCTGTAACTGTAACAGATGATACATGCGTAGAAGATTGTCCAGATAGACCACATGAGCAGTGTTATATTCCTCCGGTTATTTCATCTGGAAATGAAAATAAGGGTTGTACAGATCCAACAGCATGTAACTATAATCCTTTAGCTGTAAATGATGATGGTTCATGTACTTTTTGTTGTACATTATTTGCAAGTTTAGATTCAAAAACTGATGCTACAAATGATACAACAGATGATGGCGCTATAACCGTTACTGTAGGAGGTGGTATTGGACCATATACTTTCCAATGGTTTAAGGATGGTGTAGCATATGGAACAACTCAAAATTTAACAGGTTTACCAGGCGGTGTTTACTCTTTAGTAGTTACTGATTCATCAACTAATCCACCTTGTATTACACAACTAGTTGTAACTATTGATGCACCAGATACTATTGTTTATGGTTGTTTAGATACTCTTGCATGTAATTATGGTGGACCAGGTAATACATTGGGTCCAGGTGGTACTGAATTATTACCAGTTGTAACTATAGATGATGGTAGTTGCTTATTTAAAGGATGTACAGATTCAACAGCTACAAATTATGATCCAGCTGCAACAGCAGATTGTAATTGTAATCCTCCTTCTTCTCCTTTATATCAAAATGATGCTGGTTGGGATGCATGTTGTATACCATGTATATTTGGATGTACTGATATAAATGCAAATAATTATAATGCAGCAGCTAATTGTGATGATGGAACATGTACGTATAATTATAGTTGTGTAGAAGTTCCTGGAAATGGTTTAGTAAGTACATTATTAACAAGCTCATTAGGTGAGATTCCTGGAGTAAAAGGGGTTCAACCTTGTATAATAGATGCTAATGGAGAACAAGCAGCATATTATGATGGTACTACTGATAGATGTGGAAGTGCTGTAAATGTTGGTGTAGGACCATTTGATAACTCAGATGAAATGTTAGAGTATTTAACAACTATATCTTCATGGAGTTCTACTTTAAATAATGGTGCAGATATTAGACAATATATATTTTCATATGATTTAGCTGCAGGATATAATGTATTATGTCCTGTTTGTAGTGTACCACCAGCTCCTCCTGGAATTTTAAATACTGCACCAGCAAATCCAATAAGAATAACATTTAACTTTTTATATAATTGGGGTACTATAATACCAAATGCAACTCAAGTTTCTGGAGGTATATATGCATATAAATATTATACTGATCTAATAGAACTTTATAGTGATATACAATTATTATTTAATGCTGGTGTTATTATATTAAACGATCCACAAGGAAATACTATTACTACTGCAGGGGCATTTACTAATACAGGCCCTGTAGCTGGTACTTTAAGCACTGAAGAAATTAATAATGCTTTTGCTATAGCTCCTTATGGATGGTCTACTGGAGGCACAGAGATAAAGCCAAATATTACTATGGATTTTGCATTATGTCAATGTGATGTAACACAAGATACAGAATGTGAATGTCAAGAAATGTTAGATGGTTCAGGTGTTTATCCTACATTAGCTGATTGTTCAAATGATTTAACATGCTGTAATACAACTCCACCACCATTATTATGGGAATGTTTTACTGGTGCAGTTTCAGATTCATGTAATTTAAAAATTGGATTTAGTCCTATGTTGCTATTTCTTAATGATATATCAGCAATTAATACTTGGTGTGCAATTCCTCCATTTAATACTGATACTGGTTTTAATACTTATAAATATAGAGTTTCTGGATCAGCTGGATCATGTATTGTACCAGGAACAGGTGTTCAAGGAGATAGTTATTGGAAATATTTTATAAGTATAGAACTTAGTGTATATGATCCAAGTGCAGGACAAAGTGTTACATTAGGTGGTTTAGGTATAAGCAATTGGTCATGGATGGATTTACTACAATATTTAAATGATGCTGGTATAGACGGAACAACAGTAGATCCAGTAACAGGTAATACAACACCATATCTTTTAAATGGTGCAACTTTTTCACAAGTTCAAAGTGTTATTGGTCAGTTTAACCATCCTGGAGGAGTAGTTGCAGGTTTTGAACTGCATTATCAAGTAGCAAATTGTACTTGTACATATGATGATTGTACTTGTATAGAAAGTGTAAATGGAACGTATGCAACGGAAGAAGAATGTACAGCTCAATGTTGTGGTGATTCTGTTAATAATGAGGTTGCTGGTTGTACTCAACCATCTGCTGCAAACTACAATCCTGGTGCAACGGTTGATGATGGTTCATGTTATGCATGTGCACCTGCGCCAGGTGATTTTCTATTTGTAGGAAGTGTAGGTGAGATTAGCTACACTACAGATACAAATGGTACTACTGATCCTTCTTCATATAATGTAGCAGACGGAATTATAGAAATAAACCCTACAACACTTATAAATGGTATACCTATAGCTGGATCTATACAAGATTATAATGCAACGCTTTATAGTGCTACTAATGGTCAAAGTCCTTTAGTAGCAAATCAGCTTAGTCAATCTCCTATTATTTTTAATAATTTAGTAGCTGATGTTTATACAGTTGTTTTCAATCATGAAGATTATCCAGATTGTCCAGAATCAATAACTATTACATTAGCAGATGCAACACCACAAGTATTATATAAATGTTTACCAGGTGTATTAACTGATAGCACATCAAATTTAGTTTTTGTAAACGCTTTTAATCCAGCTTTACAACAAATTCCTCTTCAAGCATTTGCAAATGATGCAGCATTTGCTGAGGAAATTACAAGTACACCAGTAATGTTTCAGATGAGACTGTTATGGGGATTTGTAGCAGGCAGCACAGATCCATCAAAATGTTATAGTGCTTTATGGAATGGAACTAAAAAAATTCCAAGTCAACTTAGAGTTCTTGATGGTGCTGAAGTTATATATACTGATTCAACTTTAACTAATACTTGGTTACAAGCAGTTAAATTTGATATAATACCAGCAATAAATAATCTAAGTGGAGTATTTATTAATGATTCTAAGATATATCATATGAATATAACAGAACTTAATACTTATTTAGGTTCAACAAAAGCAGGTTTAAGAATACAGATGGACTTTTCTGATGCATCATGCTCAGTTACAGAAACACAATGTATTGAAGACCAAGAAGGAATATATACTTCTGAACAATCTTGTTTAGATAATGCATTATGTCCAACTGCATTAACAGGAACAAACAGTGGTTGTAGTTTATCAGGAAATGCAGAACCAACTAATGTAGTAACAGGAAGTAATACTGTTGCTGGTAATAGTACTCCATATGTAAATAATGATAACTGTTTATGGTGTAGTAATTTTATATCAAATCCTAACGGATCTCCAGCTAATCAGGGTGGAGGTAATCCAGGATTTTCAAGATTAGGACAAATTAGTGCTGGTCTTCTTAGTTATTTTCCTATTGCTGCTGATAATACCCCTAATGTAGGTGGTGCAAATTCTGTAACATATAGTTCAGTAGCAACTAATAACACTACACAGATGGCAGGATTTCTTCCTGTAGATAAATTATATCCTGGTGTATACTTTCACCTAAGTGCAGATGATGGTAATGACTTAACAAATAGTTCTGTTGGTAATTGTATAACTATTAAGAAAGTTTTAGTAGGTGGTGACTCAAATGCATTTTTAGATTCTGGTGGTAATCCACAAATAATTTGGGGAACTGATATATCTGATCCATATAGTTATATGCCTGCTAGTGCAATTAGTGTGCAATTTACTAATATAATTGTAAACTTAAATCCAGGTAATGGAACATATGCTATAGAAATAAGAGATAATACCACAGGCAATCTTGTTGAAAGTGCTACAGGGGTAACACAATTTACATCAAATAATTTACCAAGTGGTAACTATAGAGTAATTGTAACAATTGAAGCAGGCAATCCATTTGCAGGTGGAAAATTTGAATATGGAGATTTTGGTGAACAAATCATCATATAATTAACCTAGAAAATGTTGAATAAGATATAATAATTTTGTATATTATAAATGTAGACTAAAGATATGATACCAACTAACGCAAATAATCCTCAGCACTGTGATCCTATATCATCTAATTGTGTGATATGGCAAGGTCCAGATATTGAATGTGTAAATATATGTAATGGTGATACAATAAGTACAGTAGTTGCTAGTATGGCAAACTTGTTGTGTCAGCTTCAACAATCTATAGCAGGAGGCCTAGCTTTTGATATAACTCTAGTAGATCAGAGTAATCTAGTAGGTCCAACAGCAACTACTCTTCAACAACTAATACAGTTGATGATTGATAATATAATCCTTAATCAAGGTACAGGTGGTTCTCCTGTGTCTGCTGATGCTTTAGCTTGTTCAGATGTATTTAAATGTAAAATGACTATTCCAGCATGTTTTCAAAATTTACCAAATTCACCTGCAAGTTTTTCAACAACTGGAGAAGGAAGTATTGAAGATGTATTAGAATATTTAATGTTAAATGATTGTGATAGTAGCACAGGAATTTCTACAAATACAAGCACTATAAATCAAGTATCTGCTAGAGTAACTGCATTAGAAAATAATCCAATGGGTGAACCTAATCCAAAATTATTTTCAAGTGGTGTAGTACGAACAGGTGTATTAACACCTATAGATGTTGTTGTTCAACAGTTAGATAAACAATTTGTACAATTGCGTAATGCTTCAGGAATGCCTTCTAATTTAGCATCTGCTACATCTAATCAACCTTTACTTACTACACCTGTTGCTGGATCAGGTTATAAAAAAACAATAAAACCAACAGTATCAAATTTAGCAGATTCATTACATAATGTATGGACAACAATAGATGATTTAAGAACAGCAGTAAAAGATATACAAGATAATTGTTGTAATACCGTACAACTAGCTATAATGGGTGGTGTAGATAAGTTGTATACAACAGCTACAGCATGTACTGCATCATTAACACAAGCAGGTGCTAGAACAGGATGTACTCAGGTTTGGAATTCAACAGGAATTCAGTTTGATGTAAATTGTAAAGCTTATACGTCTCCTTATAATCCAAGTAGAAATACAGAATTGATTAATGGTAACTGGTATGCATTATGTGGTTCTGGATCAGGTCCTACAGCACAATATAGCACAACTGCGCCACATTGGGGTGCACCACAATCAGCAGCAGGAGATAAATGTGTATAATATAAAAAAGAAATAAAATGAGTTGTATTAATTGTAATTGTAATAGTGGAACTAAGTGTAGTAATGTACATTGCGGATGTGCTGATACTTCAGTACCTATGCCATGTGTATACAATGATTGCAGCAGGGGTAAAGATGCTGAACAGTGTGAAGACATACAATGTGCTGCATGTGTATCTTATTGCTCTAATACATTTAGTACACCAGTTGGTAATGAAATATTTACAATTTCAACAGGAGAAAGATTAGATAGAATATTACAAAGAATAGCATTATTTATGTCAGATCCTTCTTGTATAACTACAGCACCACAATTAGTTTATATAGAAACAACAACAAATAATTCAATAACAGTAGGATGGTCAGGTGTTCCAAATGGAGCTACAGTTAGTGTTGAATATAGAGTGCCTGGTGCAGCAGGATATCAAACTGCAGCAACTGGATTAAATATATCAGTAACACAACATGAAATTACTAATTTACTTTCTAATCAAGTATATGAAATTAGAATAGTAAATGGAACATGTTCTTCAGTAATAATTACAGCACAAACATTAATATAAAACAAGAGAGTGAAGGGTTTATTGGTTTTCCTAAACTTAATTGTTGAGGCTCTGGGTTAACACGGAGCCTCTTTTTTTATTATATTTGCAAATATATTAACCAACTTTTAAAACATGGACTCATTATTAGAAAAAATTAAAGCATCATTTAAATGGAAAAAAACAACAGAATATTGTGCAGAAAGATTAGGTATAACAGCAGAGGACTATGAAGTTCTAAAAGATCTTGTAAAGGTAAGAGAATTACAAGAAAACAATTCTTCATCTTATGAAGTAAATCTAGATAAAGGTGAAGCAAAGATGGAAACTATAAGTTCATCTGAACCAAAGTCACCAGAAGAAATAATAGATATATTAAATATTGATACAACTCAGTGGAAACTTTCAAGTTATTGGAATAAACAAATGGGTGATCATTGGCGTGTATCTGCAATGGTTACAAAGATAAAAGATAATCAAATAGATAATGTAGCAGAATTATTAAAAGGTTTTAAACCAAAGAAATTCAAACCTACAAAAAGATTAAAAACTCCAGGGAAAGAAATAACAGCTGGAGTTTTGTCATTACAAGACATACATTTTGGTAAAGAAGGTAATGAAACTATTGATTTAGATTTTGAAGAAACTATAAAAGATTTAGTTGATAGAGCAACAAGTGCACATCATTTAGAAAAAATATTCTATGTAGTAGGAGGAGATCTTATTAACATGGATACATGGAGTGGTACTACTACCAGTGGTACTATGTTAGATAATTGCAAAACAGCAACAGAAGCATATAAACAAGCTTTTGATGCTATACAGTGGAGTATAAACTATATAAAACAATTTTGTGATGAGTTACAAGTTATATATATACCAGGTAATCATGATAGGTTGTCTTCATTTCATTTAGCACATGGTTTATCTAAATGTTTTGATGATCCTAACATACTTTGGGATGTAATTTATCTTGAGAGAAAAGTCTTTGTATACGGAGATAACTTTTTTGCATTTGAACATGGTGATGTAAATACAAAGAATTCTTTAATGTTATATTCTATGGAGTATCCAAGAGAGTGGGGTAAGACATTATTTAGAACATTATATACAGGACATTATCATCATAAGAAAAAAATAGAATATATAACAGCTCATGAAAATACAGGATTTATGTTAAAGATATTACCAAGTTTATCTAGAACAGATTATTATCATTACCATAATAAATTTGTAGGATCTAGAAGATCTGGTGTATTATCTATACATAGTCCAACTAAGGGTGAAATATGTGAGTTAACATATTCTCCTGAATAACTTTTATTTATCCTCATTTTTTTGTAAATTATATACGTAAGAGATATGATTAGTAATTTTAAAAAACCTGATTTAAACAAACCTAGATATAGGGAGAAAGTTTTAAGTTTATTAAATAGTGATACTTTAGAAAAATTTAAAGAAAAATATCCAATGTACTCTAGTGTTAGTAATCATAAGTTGAAGAAAGTTATTAACTCATTCAATGGCAAAATTTGGGAGAGAGTTATTGAAAATAGAAATGGCGTAGAGTTACCTGAGAGTCTAGGTTATTTATTTATAGGATCTTGTCCTCCTTCTAAAAAGGTAAATGTAGATTATGCCTTATCTAAGAAGTATGGGAAAGTTATAGAAAATAAGAACTGGGACACAAATGGATACATAGGTAAGATATTTTATACTAACTACTCACCTAAATATAAATTTAAAACTAGAGAGCTATGGCAATTTAATGCTATAAGACAATTTAGAAGAGCTGTATCTAAGATATATCCATCTAATTGGAGAAGGTATCATACAGTTAAAAATAAATTTAGAGTTGCGGACATGTATAAAAAAGAAAAATAATTATGACAACAATAGGAGAAGCAATATCTAGGGTACGTGGACAAATAAGAGCAGGAACTGAAGACGCTTTTATCACAGATAGATACATATATAGTCTAATAAAAAAGTATGCACAACTCTTTATGAGAAGACAAGATAATGCTAATAAGCTTATGAAGTTTAATAGTGTATGGAGAGAGTTAAAATATGTAAAACTTATAGAGGTAGATAAAGTAGAAGCAAGTTGTGTAGGTATGAAAACCAACTGTATTATAAAGAGAACAGAAAAAAAGTTACCTACATTCATGCAAGGTTATTGGGGACCATTAATTAGAACAGTTAGTTCTATTGATGGTGGTATTGAAATACAACCTACAACACCTGGTGGTTACGTTTCAATGTCAAAGACTACAACTTTTAAATATAATACTGCAAAATATTATTGGTTTCTTGATGGTTATTTATATTTACCTAATGTTGACTGGGATGCTATTAAGTTAGAAGGTGTTTTTGAAGAAGATATATCTAAGTGGACATGTGAAGATGATGATGATTGTACTCCAAGATATTTACAAGATTTATATATTCCTGAGTTTTTATTTTCTGAAATAGAAAATCAAATACTAAATACAACATTTAACACAATCAAAGTTCCATCTGATCTTGATGGGGATAATAGTAAAAACATACACAGATAATGAGCGTATCACACAAATATAGAACATTTGATCAACTTCTTGAAAGTGTTAAAGTAGATTTTAATACTTATGATATGGAAGGTATGATTGAACCTCAGCAATTAATTAAAGTAGCTATAAGAGTTAATTATGATTTAGGTATTAGAATACAAAGAACTAATAGTGTTATTTTAGATGTAGAAAATAGCAAGACACAATTACCATCAGACTTTAGCACATTATGCTATGCTGCTATTTGCGGAAAATTTAAAGTTAATAATACAATGCCATCTGGCACGCATATAGATACTACACAACCTAAGTATACTCCTGAGCCTGGTTTTACTGGACCATGTGATGATCCTGAGTGTAAAGATGTTTGTGTAATAAAAGAGTGTGATAAGAATTATATGGTAATACAAAGAATAGGACCTAGCACATTTAGAGAGTATAGTATGTTTCATCCTTTAAGAATATCTGATGTGAGTGGAACAACTTGTGAAACTGATTGTCCAAATTTAGGAATAACTTCTAGAGACTATGCAGAAATTAAAGATGGATTTTTATTAACAAACTTTACATCAGGTAAAGTATTTTTATCATATAGTGCTACTATGGAAAATCAAGGGGGAGAGTTAATTGTACTTGATCATCCGTATTGTAATGAATATTATGAGTATGCTATAAAAGAGAGAATATTAGAAAATATGATTTTTGCTGGTGAGCAAGTGGTAAATCAATTACAATTTATACAACAAAAACTTAGAGCAGCAAGAAATAATGCATTAGGTTTTGTTAATACACCAAACTTTGAAGAGTCAAGAAAGATTTGGGAAGTTAATAGAAAAGCACAGTATAGCAAATACTATGATATGTTTTCAAGTTTTGCTACTAATAGAAGATAAAGATGGCAAAAAAACGTCAACAAAATAAAAGTAAAACACCAAGCACTTCCAGTGTTAATACATCTACCCCTATTAAGGGTATGATAAAAGATGTAGATAGTGCTTATTTCAGTAAAGAAAACTGGTGGCATGCACGTAATCTTGCTAATAATTCTATTGATGGTGATACAGGAGTTGTAGGTAATGAACCTGCTAATTTAGCTTGTGGTGAGGTTCCATATACAATAATAGGAACAATTCATTTATATGGAGACAAATGGGTTTTATATTCAACTGATGATACTACTAGTGAGATAGGATTATTTGATGACAGCAAATGTGAATATACAACTCTTGTTAATGCCCCATGTTTAAATTTTAACAGAAGAAATTTAATAATTGGTGCAGCTAAAGAAAATTTTGATTGTACGTGGCAAGTATATTGGGATGATAATTTAAATCCTTCTAGAACTTTAAATATTGATAATGTTCCTTATATACAACAAATAGTTTCTGGCCCTGGTGATCCTTGTATTATATATGAAGATACAGATCAACTTGATTGTGAAAAGTTAAGATTACATCCATTAATGGATATGGCCTGTTTGAGATTAGAAAAAGCAGATGAGGGTGGTGCTTTAAATAATGGATCATATCAAGCTTTTATAGCATATTGTGAAGATGCACAACAAATAGGAGATTATTTTATAAATTCAAATATTACAAGCGTTTGGTCACATGAAAATACTAACTCTTCTATAGTACTTCATTTAGATAACTTAGATACTGATTTTGAATTTTTTAAATTAGTAATTAGAACAAGAATAGCTAATGCTTTTGTTAACTATGAGTTTGGTGTATATAGTACAGAAACAAAAAGAATACCTATAGATTTTATAGATCCTGAGTTACCGACTGTTACACCAACAAAATTATTATTAGACAATCCTGTATTTGAAAAATCTGCTGGTATGTTTGTTGTTAATGATTATTTAATTAGATCTCAACCAACAGAATATTTTGATTTTAATTATCAACCTCTTGCAAATCAAATAAAAACTTTTTGGGTAACAACTGAATATCCTGAAGATTATTATAAAAATGGTGGTAATAATCCTACATTCCTAAGAGATGAACAATATGCATTCTTTATAAGATTTATATATAATACTGGAGAATTTTCTAAATCATATCACATACCAGGAAGAGCCCCAAGATCTTTTCTTGGTGGGAATGAAACAAGTATAATGAACGGAGCAAATCTTGTAGACCCAGGAACTGATAGAGTTTACAATGTGTATAATACTGCTACAACATTAACAAACGTAGATCCATTTATAATATCTTTACAAGGAACAGAAACAGAAGATGGAGGAATTATAACAGGTGGAGGAGAAATGGGTTATTGGCAATCTACTGAAGTTTATCCACAAACACAACCTGAAAGATATAATGCAACAGCACATCCATGGTCTAACCCAGGTACAACAGAGTTTGATCTTTGTGGTTTACCTATTAGACATCATAAGTTTCCTGATGAATCCTTGGTAGCAGATGGAATTACTGGTAACAGTCTAACAAGTTTGTATAATACAGCAACACAAACAATAAATGTTTTGGGAGTTGCATTTGATAATATTGCACCTCCTGTAGATAATGATGGTAATCTTATAGAAAATATTGTAGGTTATCAAATTATGGTTGGATCAAGAGATGGAAAAAAATCTATTATAGCAAAAGGTATTATAAAGAATATGATCAGATTCCGTAAAGATAGGAATGATGACACATTTTCTGGATTGATGCCTAACTATCCTTTTAATGATTTAAGAATAGATCCTTATCTTTTAGCTAGAGATAAGGGTAACAGAAATGAAGAACCATGGTTTGCAAATATACTTGGATGGGATGGAGGTGTTGAAGATAATTGGCTTGGGGGTAATGTAGATATGTCTGATACATATGCATCTAAATCTATTAATGGTATTGAACAAGCTAATTCAGCATTTAACACTGCTAACAATGGTACTTTATTACATAATTTTTATGGGTTTAATAAAGCAGGAACTTTTGATGCATCTACTTATACTTTTCATTCACCAGATTTAAATTTTAGTAAAACATATCTTAATCCTACTGAACTTAAAATATACAAAACTATACACGGACCTGTGGCAGGTAGGTTTAAAACTGTAGAAGGTCATACACAACATAAACTACTTAAAAATAAAGTTGTAACTCTTGCTGCTATTTACGGTACTGGTTATGCTATTATGAAAATGAGGGGTGAAAGAAACTATGGTTATAAAAGTACACGATCATACTCTACAGGTGAAATAGGTACTTATCCTGGTGTTAACGCAGCTCCAGCTCCAGGTCTTGGTGTTCCTGGTGCAGCAGCTACAACAGGAGTTACAGGTGGTGCTATGTTAGGTCAAATTCCAGGTGAATATGCTTTAGCAGGCGTTGTTGATAGTACTTCAATAACAGGTCTTGCATCAGAAACTTCTAAACTACATATACTTGGTCAATATGAAATTTCAACAGGAGCTGCAGCATTAGCAGCAGGACATGTTGGTCCAGAATTTACAATGAATATGAGAGATTCTGAATTTAATTCTGTACCTGGAGTAGTTACTGTTATAAGTGGTATATTACAGTTTTTAAATTTTCTAGCTATTGGAGGTGATAAACTAGTTCAATTAATTTTAGATCTAGTATCATTTCAAGATTATGCAATGAAATATATATCACATGGTTTTTATAAAAATGAAAGACCTATTGATTTAAATAGCAACTTTAGAGTTGGTATAGATAGAGCTAGATATATTAAACAAGCAATTCAATCATTTGACGGAGATACTATTGTAAATAATGTTTTAAGACCATCTACAGTTGTATTAAGACATAGAACAAGTGATGAAGAAAATCCAGGTGTAATAACATTACAACCACCAGCTATAATGGATAATACAAAGTTTACTATAGGTATGGGCCCTTGTGCTGGAGATGGTGTAAGTCAAAGTAACTGGTGGATGGTTGGTGAAGAAGTTGCATCTACATGTTCTGCACATTATATTTCTATTAAAAATCAGATAGATAATCAATATGGACAATTAGACAGCATTATTCAGCTACCTATATTTGGATGTACAACATCATATGCTCAGTTACAAGAAAAAGATGGAAGTGGTAATCTAATTCCTGTAAAAGCTAGTGATAGATTTAATACAGGAGTTTTATTTGGTGGTGATACTTATATAGCTAGATATACAGAAAAAACAAATATGCCTTTCTTTTATCAATTCTTAAGAGATGATGAATCAAAAGGATATCAGTTTAACTATTCTAGATATGCAAATGTACCTTTCCCAAGATATTGGATGAATACAGAAAAATACCGTATGGGAGAATTTGTTAGACCTATTACAACTTTAGAGTTTAACTGGTCTGGTGCATTTCCTGATAGTATGTATAATCTTGATACACCAGATAATGGTGGTTATTGTGCTCCTTCAATTATTGGTGGAGGAACTATAGATCCACCACCTCTTGGTGAAGGTAATTTAGGTGGTGATCTACTTGGTGCACCTGCTAATAGTTATTCTGCAATATTTACTCCAAGTATACCACCAACAACTGGTCCACCACCTGGAGTTCAATATGTTGGTGATGCAGAGTCACAAAGATATATTGTATATAATATAGCTGGTACAAATAATATAGATTATGCATATGCTTCTGGAGCTAATACTTTTAGTTTTAATAAACAAAATCATACTGTAACTTTTACTTATCCTAATTCAACAGCTGTTGATCAAGCTGTAACAGATCAATTAAATACTGCTGGACTTTCTGGTGGAAGTGTTGATATTAATATTACTTTTAATTTTACTGCTCCTATTCCATATGATATGCCACTAGGTTCTGGTTCTGGTAACTGTGATATTGATACTCATGTGGATTGTAGTCCTTTATGTACTGGTACATGGTCTGATTTTTCATTTGATTCAGGTGGTGGCGTTCTTGGTGTTGGAGACTTAAGTAATTTTAGAGTAATTTTTGACTGGGCAACTTTAACAGTAGTTGGTATTACTGCTAATGCTGTAGGAACTAAATATGCTGCTCAACAATTTAGTTCAGCAAGTTCTACTACTCATCCTGTAACAGGTCTTCCTTATACAGGTACACCTGTTCCAACAGTAGATGATTTTACAAGTATAGATTTTGGTAGTGATGCTATGACACAAAGTAACACTTCTAATAGCAATACCTATGAGTTAAAAACTAATGCATTTCAAGTAGTTGATGGTAAATCAAGATGTAGAAATGGTTCTGCTACGTCTCTTGATATTACAGGTAGTGTGCAGGGTACTCCACCACCTACAAATACACCTACAGCAGGTATTGAAAATTATGAAAATAGTGCATATAATCCTAATAATAATACTAATCAAAATCCTCCAAGTGGTGGTTTATTTGTATGGAAGTTTGCATACATGTATACACATAATTCTGGTATAAATGATTTTTGGGTAGAATCAGATTTTAATCTAGCGTATAGAGATTATGAAGATGAAAAAAGAAAAAGACATTATGATGATGAAGAATATACAGATCTTGTAGAACTATTTCATTCAAAGATAATAGATTTTGATAACTATTATAATTATGATAAATCTGTTGGTGTAAGAAGATATTGGAGTGTTTCTTTTTCTAAGATACAAGAAAGATGGTATGATGCTACTACAGCTGAACAATGCTTTACTCAATATCCTAAAAGATTAATTTATTCTGTACCTGCTACAGGATTTATGGATAAAAAATTATTCCAAAATAAAAATGATAAAGCAATAGATTTTTGGAGAGTTTTCTTAGCAGAAAATTATAGAGATTTCAAAGCACCTATAAATGCAATAGTTCCTTATAATCAAACAGGTGCATTAATGTTATTCCCAACATTATCTCCTAGAGTGTTCCAAGGAGTAGATAAATTACAATTAACTAAAAAGAAAGTTTTAATTGGAGATGGTGGATTATTTTCACAAGTATTACAAAATGCTGCAAACTCTAATGTGTCACATGAGTATGGATCATGTGAGAGTTATAGAAGTGTATTAAATACACCACAAGGTGTTTACTTTGCATCACAAGCTCAAGGTAAAATATTTTTATATCAAGCTGGAAAAGGATTACAAGCAATATCTGATATAGGTATGAAGTGGTGGTTTAATAAATTTTTACCATCAAGACTATTAGCAGACTTTCCAGAGGTAGAGGATTGTCCAGAATTTATAGATAATCCAGTAATAGCAGCTGGTATTAATACAGTATATGATCCTAATGATGATATTGTATATTTCTGTAAGAGAGATTATAAAGTGCATGATGATGTAAAAAAATGTATTGATTTTATTCCTTGTGAAGGATTTGTATATAATGCAACAACTTGTGATGGAGTTGCACAAACACAAGATTGCCCAGAAGGATATGAATTTATACCAGGATCAGTAACATGTCCACCTGGAGCTCAATTAGTATACCAAGATCCAAATACTCCTATATGTATAATTCCAGGACAAGGGGGAACTCCAATACCTGCAACTGTTACAGAAGATCAATGTTGTTTAACTACTACTGAGCCTGCTTTATTTACTCAAGGTGTAGGTCAACTTGATGTTGTTATTGTTGTTGATTCATCAAATAGTGTAAATCAAAATGGTAATGTAGCTCCAATGATAAATTTTGTTAATACTATAATTACTGAATTAGATAATGTACAAAGCACAAATGGGGATGTTAGAATTGGTCTTGTTCATTTTGGAGCAGGAAGAGGTCAGATAGCAGGAAATTTACATAATATGCAAGCTACTCCTTATACAACTGGTGATACCATGTTTGATATTGGAGATCAGTTAGCTCTAACAGATGACTTTAGTTCTTCTGGTGCTATATATAGTTGGATGAATAATGTATATACACCTGCTGTTCAACAAACAGATGTTCCAAATGGTACAGAAATGCTAGGAGGTATATGGGCAGGTATGAACCTTTTATATGGAACTAACGGAAGACCTAGTGCAGCGAAAAGATTAATTACAATAACAGATGGTCCACAATTTAGTAACACTGAAGGTACTTATTTCTTTTCATATGATCCATTAGCAACACCTCCTGAGAGAGATACACATGTTAATGCAGGAACTGTAAATCCTTTGACGCCTGATATTAACTTTGGACCTATGAATGAAGATGTATTTCAACCAGGTGTAGGTCCTGTATATCATACTGCGCCTTCTCCTGCAGGAGCTTGGTTCCAAACAAATATTGTAAATAATACAAATTATCCAAATCAAAAATCATTTCTTATAGGATTAGACACAAGGCAAGGAGATCCATCATTTGTAGGATTTCCTAATGCAAATCAACAACAATACTTTGATCAGTTTGCAGATCCAACAGATCCAACAGATGGAATTGATTATTCATATTATGGGTCATTTCAAGATCCTGCATCTATATCAACAATAGTTGATGCAATTATGTCTGCTGTAGTACCACCTCCAGATTATTATTGTCCTGATTCAAATTGTGATTTAATTATGGCAAGTGTTCCGGTTTGTAGATGTACTGTGTGTGAAGATCCTACTTTTAATGATGTAACATATCCTGTAGAATTACAAGATGAACAATATTTTAAAGATGTATCTTGGACAGTAAGTTATGATCCAAAATCAAAAGCTTGGATATCATTCCATGATTGGCACCCAGAACTTACAATGAATAGTATAAATCATTTTTTAACTACTAAGTCACAAGAAGGAACTGTTCCTATTTGTCCTCCTGGATTTACTTGGAATGGTGTTGAATGTTGCACAACAGGATTTCAACAAGCTCCAGCTGTGCCTATTGTAAATGAAATACTAGCAGATGTTAATACAGTACCAACAGGTGAATTGACAAATGTTACTGGAAATATAGATATTTGTTTTTCAATAGACTATTCTGGATCTACTTCAAACCCAGCATCAAATCAACCAAATTCTCAAAGTATTTGGGAATTGCAAAAACAGTTTGTTATAAATACAATTCAAAATCTTGATTTTTCAGATGGTAATGTAAGAGTAGGTTTTTCTTTGTGGCATGGATCTACTCTTGGATTAGGTGCAGCTTTAACAACTAATGCAGCATCAGTAATATCAACTTTACAAGCTATACCTAATCCGAATCCTATTAACTCAACAAATTATGGTGAGGCTATAAGATCTGCAAATTTTGTAGTTAATAGTGTTGATCCAGATACTTTAGCAGATGAAGTTGTTGCTATTGTTATTACAGATTCAGCGGCTGATGTTTCTTACACTTTAAATATTGGAAATGATGGTGCTGGAGGTCCTAATCCTTTATACATATATAGTGATTTATTTACTAATGTTAAAGTTGTAAAAGTACATCAAGGTAATGGTACAGGTGCTTTTGGTGATGGATGTGATGATCTTGGTTGGCAAATGCAAATACAAGCTTTAATTGATAGATTTTATACTCAATGGTGGATTCCTATATTTACTGAGCCACCTGCAACTACTGTTTGTGTAGATGAAGGTTGTGAAAATCTAAATGGATTCTATGGGGGTTTTAGCCCAGAATTTACAGGACAAAGTTATGTTGTTTGCAATGCTCCTGCTCAAGGTGCTAATTTATATGAAGTAACTTCATGTACTAATTGTAATGTTTGTAATACATGTTATCAAAATGTTGCATTAGAAATACTTCAACAAGAATCAGTATTAACATGTAATTGTCCTCCTGATACAATACCAGATCAGAATCCAGCAAATCCACCATGTGAAAATATAGATAACCCTCCTTTATGTGTGGTTGATTGTACATGCCCTCCTGGATACGTATTAATTGGTGAATGTAATAATTCTGCTAATCCTCCTATTTGTAGATCAGTAGATTGTGCATGTCCACCAAGTGAAGATCTTGGTTTACCTGCAGGGGTAATACCAACTTCAGAAGGTTCTTGTGATGAAGAGTTAATAGAAACTGTAAATACTACAACTATAGAAAGCACTGAGGCAGATGGAGAAAATGTTGGACAACAATTATTTTTAACAAATCCTGGATTTAATGGACCAACTGGTTTAGAACAAACTCCTGATCCATGGATGAGAGGATATCAATGTAAAAATTCTCCTGCCATTTGTTTTGATGGTCTAACTGATCCAAATCAAAGTGGTACGCAAACTATGACTGCGGACACTTTACCTTTTAACGATCCATTCTTTGGTTCTCAAGGTCAGAATTTAGCTCCATATGAAGGTAGTTCATATGTAGGATTAGTTAGTTCAAAAGTAGTACTTTGTCAACCAACTGATTTGTGTTGTGCAACTGTGGGCGGAGGGATATTAGACAATAATATAGACATAACATATTACCAAGAAGGTGTTTGGCAAAGACTTTTAGATGCAAATGGTACACCTACTGAAATGGAAATGAATATAGAATATACAGGAGCAGTACAATTAAGTCAAATAAGAGATCATATTGTTAAGTCTTATGGGTTTGGTCCAGGTGGATGTCAAGAAACTGGAAGTTCACCTTCATGTGAACAAAACTTAGATTATGCTCCAAGTATTGAAATTTGGGGTGGTACACATTCCCCTTTGTCACAGGGTGATAACTATAAAGGTAATCAATTTGGTTATCCATTAGGTACAGATACTGTAGGTTATAGTAAAATGTTATGGAGATCTGCTCCAGTTACTTCAGTAGATCAATGGGTAGAGTATCAATATAGTTTAAATGTAAATGATTCCGATGGTTCTATAGAAGCAGAATATGGAAAGTTTAAATATATATTTATTAAAATACAAATTGTAACCGTTGCGGATGGTCAACCAGCAATGTTACCTGCTACTGCACAATTTGCATCAAAGTATGTAGTTATGGATGGTTTTACTAATCCAAGAATACCTACTGTAACTGAGACAGTTACTACAACTACTACAGAAACTGTTTTAACAAATACACAAATATGTACATATGAAACACAAATATGTACTCCACCTAATTATATAACAGGTGGTATATGGAGACATAATGTAAGAACAGATTTATTTGCTAACTTTTATAATGTTCAGTATCCATGGGAGGTTGATATATTAGAAACAACAGGACAAACTGTTAATACATTAAGAAGTGTAGAATACCATCTAGAATCATATTTTTATAGTGAAGATCAATTAAATAGATTCCATGATCTAGATTATAATTTTGATGAAGCTGTTATTTATAATTCAGAACAAATATCTGGATTGTTAAATCTTGTTCTTACACCTAAGAATAATACTCCTTTAGCTATGTCATATCCTATCTTTAATGCTGATAGTATTGATATTTTATTTAGTAAAGAAGAACAAAAATATAGATTTAACCAATTCTTTGATGTAACAAATGATAGAGGTGAATTCTCAGGTGCTATAACACAAATGTTTGAGACAGAACAGAATGGTTATATTATAAATTTAAATCAAGCTAATTTAAATTATAATAAACCACAGCATGAGAGAAAGAAGTTTAGACATTACTTTAATCATCTTATACTTAGAAAATCTGCTGATGCAGCAATGACAAGAAAAATGTTATTGAGACTAGAAAACTTTAAATTAAATGTATCCTTTAGATAATGAACAAGCCATATAAAATAGGAAAATCTAATATAGAAGGTCAAGGTCTTATTGCAGCAACAGATCTTAAGCCAGGTGATCTTATTGGTTTAAGTCATTCTAATGGTGAGATTGCATCAGAGATAGGTCAATATTATAATCACTCTGACACACCAAATGCTGTAAGTGCATTAGTTGGTAATGATAGATATGTAATTGCATCAGATAATATATCTATGGGAGGAGAGATTACACTTGATTATAGAAGACAACCTGAGCTTGAACAGCCAGAGGATTTTATGGCAAAAGCACAATCTGGTGGTGCACTTACATTTAGTAAAAAACTTTTAAAAAAGGTTGCAAAAGATGATAGGTATTTACCACTAAAAAAATTAGATAATGTATTAACTAAAAACTTTAATACAGGTGAACAGCTTATAATAGCAAATGTTTTAAAAAACAACCCTAATCTTATTCAAAATGATATGGTTGATTTAAAACAATTAGAAAGTCTTGCAAACTATGATATGCAAACATCTAATCCTAGATTTACAAAAGTAGATGTAAATACTAATGATCAAGGTTTAGTTACTTCTAATTGGAAAAGTTTAGAAGCAGATGGTGCAGATTTTGGGGCATATAGATTACCTGAGCTTATGCCAAGTCAATTTAAATATCCTATATTCAGATCCGTTAATACAGGTGGTAATATGTACGATCAGTATAATTCTATTTTAAGTGGTCAAGCACTTAGAATGCCGGGTACAAACAGATTTACTCCATTAAATTATTCTTTTGCTATGCCTCAACTTTTTACTAACCCTAGATTACCAGCTCATCATGATGGTCTACATTTAATAGATGATAAAGCAATAGGATGGTTTAGAGGTTTAAGTGATGCACAAAATCCAAATAGATACTTAGCACAAGAATTTCAAATGGATCTTGGAAAAGATAGACAAAATACATATTTAGCAGAGAAATTAGATATGGGTTATAAAAGACCTAATATGTTATCACTAGGTTTATCAGGTAGACTAGAGAATCAAAGAATAAATTATGCTGAGATGCTTAGAAACATTGATAAGAGAACTAGTCATGATACTAGAATATTAAATGATTTAAATAGTGATCTATCAATTAAACAAGCTGAGTATAATAATAAATATGGTTTAGAAGAATATGCAAATGAATTACCTACACTTGAAAATGAAATATCTTTTATTCAAAATAGGATACGTGAATTAAATAAAAAAATTGGAGAAGGGAATATAAACCAAGTCACTGAAAGATTTAAATCTATTACAAATCCTTTACAGGCAAGTAGAATAATGAAAAGTCCTTATACAACTTTACAGAATGAAAGTCTTAATTTTTTAAAAAATAAAGGATTTAATGAGCTAGTTATACCTGACGCAAAAACAATTACAAATATACAAAATTGGACAAACCCTAATGCTGGTACGTTAGATCTATATACTAGACTTAGAAATAATCCTATGCTAAAACAAGGAGAACCGTTTAAGTTTGATGAGTATCAAGGAACAATTTTTAATATTTTAGATAAACCATACAAAAGATTTAAACAAGAAGGTGGAGAAGAGAAAAAACCTATGTTTGATCTTAAAGGTTATTTTAAAGGAGAGCAAGGTTTAATACCAGACTTTAGAGGAAAGAGCACTACAGATACCTATATGGAAAATAAAGATGCTATTCAGAAAGGTGCAGATGTAGTTGCAGCATCAGGTATTCCTGGCATATCTCAAGCTGCTAATGTGGTTAGTACTGGTATTGATTATGGTGATGCAGCTATGGCATATGCACAAGGTGACATTGATACAGCAAAAAAAGAATTTGCTAAAGGAACTACAGGTTTTGCATTAGGTATGATACCTGGTGCAAAGTTAGTTAAAGGTGCAGCTAAGACAGCAGGAGAAGCAGTAGTAAAAACTGGTATTAATACAGCAGCAAAATATGGTGCTAAATCAGGTATTAAATCTGGAGTACAAGACGCTGTTGATACAATAGTAGATACTAATACTCAGAAAAAAAATATAGGTGATGTAGTACAAAATACTTCTTCAAATAATATGGCAATGATGGGTGGTGAAGTATATAGATATGAAAGATCTCCTTTTAAGGATGGTAAGTTTGTTATATCTAATCCGGCTGATCTTATTATAGAAATGACAAAGACAGAAATATTTACACCTGAATTTAAAATGGGAGGAGTTGTAACAGCTGATGAATTTACTTTAGAAAAGATGTTTGATAATAAAAGAAAGCTTCCTTATATTCAATATTCAGGTGATCCGGATGTAGAAGGTAGAGTATATTATGATGATACAACAAATGAAATAGTAGATGTAACAACTTTAGAATTAAGAAAAAAAAGAAAACATAATAGAATTAAAACTATTATTGAAAAATATGAATCAGGAAAAGACTTATCTGGAGTAGAAATAGATGCTTTAAACTCTTTAGGGTTATTAGACTAAAATTAGTTTATGTTGTCTTTTTTTAGTATATTATTAATGTAGTACAAATTACAGTCAAAATTATGGCAAGAAAGAAAAAAAATAAAAATTTACAAACTTTTAATGTTTATCCATTTTTGGCTGACTATGGTATAAATAGTTCATATTTACCAAAAGCACAGAATGGTGGAGGTAACAGTATGGGTTTAGAATATTTTAAAAACAACTATCCTGGTTTTAATGAGCTAAGTCCTGATGAACAAAATCAATTATTAAATCAGTATATGAATATACAAAATGATGAGTATATTCCACAAACACAAATGATTCCTGGATTAGCTGAATTTTCAGATCAATATAATACAGCTATGCAATTTAGACAAGATAATCCAACTACATATGGAACTAACTATGCATTTTCTAGTATGCCTACTTATTATCAAGGTCCAAATGAAGGTTTTAGCAGAGTTATTGTAGATGAAGATTTACGTAACTTAATTAATACTCAATCAAATGCATCTGATTTTAGTAGTATGTTAAGTGGTATGAAACCAGGAAAAAATGTATTTGTAGATTATAAAACTGACTATTCTATGCCTGGAGGCTATACTTATAATATGCCTGGTAAGGGACCAATGAGTCCTGCTTTTCAAGGTAATTTAAATCAAGCACAAATAGAACAATTGATAGCTCTTTCAAATCAATTAAATACACCTGCAGTATATCCTAATTTACCATCTGAAAATCAAGTTTTTACTGCTAATGATTTAAAAATAGATGAGCCTAATTTAGGAAATATAACACTTACTGAGATACCTGAAAAAATAGAAGAAGATGAAAATATAAATGCTGTACCTCAAGAAAATACTATAACTATACCTAGAAGAACAATACAAAACATTCCTGTTAATAATGATACTTCTATAGTGAGAACAAGTGAAGATCAGCAAAAGGAACTATCTAAAGAAGAATTAAGAAAACTGAGGAGAGCTGAGATGTTTAAAGATGCATATACTCCTCAATCACAAATAGCTCAGGATGGTACTGAAACAAATGAAGATGAAAATCAAGAAGATTTTCTTGCTAAACAGAAAGAAATAATGGAGGCTCAAAGGAAATCAGTAGATTTAGCATTAGGTTCTCCTGCTCCAGGTTTTGCAAACACTAACTTGATGAATGCATTTAATTTATTCTCAGGTATAAAGAATTTTGCCGGTGCTGCAAAAGCAGGATTTCCTAACATGATTAATCCTGCTACAGGGCAACCATATAAAAAATCTAATTTTGAATCTATTACTGTAACAAATCCAACTGGAGAAAATAGAATATTAAATAAAGATTTACTTCAAACATATATTGATGGAAATGAAGAAGATAGAAAAAATATAAAACAAGAAGATTTATGGCAAGATCCAAATAAAGTTAGAATGGACTATTTTAATAAAGTAGCTGGTGAAAGATCAGAAACTTTTCCAGATATGTTTTCTAATTTAAGTATGGACTTGAGTGGTAATATTTCATATGATGATGTTACTGTACCTAATCCAAATTATGATGCAGAATTATTTGAAACAACAGGAGATCCTCAATATGGTCCTACAATAGTTGAAAAATTTGATATAGAAAAGCATGGGACTGCCTTTGATAAAGCAGAACAAAACTTAGGTGATTATAATCTTTACGCTTTTGCTTCAGATGAAGAAGGAAACTTTGATGCAGATAATATAACTTTTTCAAGATATAAAGATGGACAATTAGTATCAGAAGCATATGATCCAACAAAAAATTATAGAGATCATACTGTAACTACTAATGTTCAAGAAGATATAAATGATCAATTTAAAGATGAACAAGAGGAAGAAAGATTTGGAGGTACAATAAGATTTAAAGATGGTGGTAGTGCACTAAGAACATTTTTACGTAGAGCTCAAGATGGTACACCTGTAGATCAAAATTTTACACAGATAGATAATAATAATGATGGGATGCCTGATTATATGGATATGTCTTTACAAATGGGTCCATTTCAACAATTTGATCAAGATGGTAATCTTATTCCTGATCTTGTTCAATCACCTCAAGGTAATCCTCAACTTGATGATCAACCATTTATAGGTCCTATTAATCAACCAAGTTCTGATCCAGTAACAGAAGGTGATGAAGAAACAGATACTGATGATTTAGGAATAGAAATTGATAAAGGTAATATTGGAAATAGATTTAATAAATTTTTAAAGACTAGTAAGTTTGCTAATGTTGCATCTGAAGTAGGACAGTTAGGGGAAAGAGCTATAGACTTTTTCCAAGGATTAAAAAATACATTTGATGAAAGAGTACAACGTCAGGAAGCAGAAAATAAAGGTGATGAGGTAATGGAGATTTTACCTACAATAGAAGCATCAAGAGCTTCTAAAGGTGATAGAGAGTTTAGGACTGGAACTTTCCGTCCTACGTCTGAAACACAAGAAGAGATATATGGAGCATCACAATTAGGAGGACAACCAGTAAGTCCACAACAAGGTCCTGATTATTCTATGTTATTACAATATATACCCACTCCTACTACAATGAGGTTTGATGAGATATATTTACAAAAACAAATGCAAGATGGAGGACAAGTAGTAGATGTTGATATTGATACTTTAAAAGAACTAATGGCTGCAGGAGCAGATATTGAAATATTATAATTATGGCAAAAATTAAAATAAATAAGTTACCAAAAGGATACACTTTAAAAAACGGCAAGGTTGTTAAAGAAGCTAGCTATGGAGGACAATCTATGGGTTCTAATTATGATGATAAACAATCTATTGCTACAACATTACAACCTGTTCCAAGAGATGAGGCTAATATAGAAGCAGAAAAGGGTGAGACAGTTTTAACTGATATTGGAGGTGATGGGACTTATCAAATGTATAATATAGGAGGTAAGCGTCATTCACAAGGTGGCACTCCATTAAATTTACCTGAGCAATCTTTTATTTACTCTGACACAAGAAAAATGCTATTAACAAAAGATGAAATGGCAGAGTTAGGTATAAAAGGGAAGAAAAGAATTACACCAGCTAAAGCATCTAAGAAGTTTGCAATAAAAGAATTTATGGATATTCTTACTGATGAAGGATCTGATGAGCTTGCAATATCTACTGCTGAAGCAATGATAAAAAAGAATAAAGTTAAATTATCACAGTTAGCATTTATACAAGAAAGAAAAAAGAACTTTGAAGAAGGTTTACCTATTGCAGCGTATCCTTATCTATTAGAGAATGGTATTGATCCTAGAATGGTAGAGCAGCAAATTGAAAAATCAAAAGCACAAGCGTCACAACAACAAACACCACAAGCTCCAGCTCCAAATCAAGGACAACCATCACCAGAACAAATGCAACAAATGGCTATGGCTATGCAGCAAAGTCAAGGTATGCCACAACAACCTATGGCAAATTTAGGAGGTAATATGGCAGATAATTTAGGAAGTACTGATGCTACTGCTGCTGCAGGATCTGAAGGTGTACGCACACCTTATGGAGATGTAGATGAAAATTTTGGTGCACCAATGGGAGCAATGGGTTTAGAATTAAAGGTTCCTAAAATGCCACCTAGAATGCAAAACGGTGGTGACGGTGGTGCAGAAACTTATAAGCAAAGAATACTAAGATCAGTAGAAGAATCAGTAGTTGATTGTAAAACAACAATCTGTAGTTTTGAGCAATGGGCAAAACAATACAGAATGAAAGATAATCAACAAACAAGATTTATGTATGAGAGCTACAAGACAAAAGCTATAGATCAAATGAGAGCTCCTGAGATTAGTTCTGAAATAATGCCAGATCATGAAAACATGATGCCAACTGCTCCTATAAATACACAACAAGCAGGATTTGGTAATATGTTAAAAGAGTTTATACCTGGAGAACAATTTGATTATATAATAGATGATCCTATGCAAGGTATGAAAGATGCTTTTGGATATGTAAAAGGTTTGATGAGTATGCAAGATGGTGGAAATCCTGATTTAGAATTAGGTAACACAACCAATGCACAGACAATAGGTACTCAACCTAATCCTGATGGTAAGCTAGGGAATACTACTAAGGGACAGAGTATATCTCCTGCACAAATGGGTGGCCAACCAATGAATCAATCAGTAGATCAGTCAGAAATGCAAATGCTAATGATGGGCATACGAGAATTAGCTATGAGAAGAGAAGCTTTAATGAATGCTTATAAAACTAATCCTGATGCATTTCAAAATAGACAAGATCAAGAAAATCTAGCTATGCAATTACAACTGATTGATGGTGAGATAGGATCTTTACAAGTAAAATTAAAAGAGTTTGAAGATAAAGAACTATTGAGACAAACTACTTTATCATTATCTGATTTTATCCCAGGTATGGAGCAACAACAACAACCACAAGGTTTTCCTACTGAAATGCCTATGGCTGAAGAAGGTACAGAAGTAAAATATACAATAAGTGGAAATTTACCTGCTAATGCTGACTATAATCAAGATGGTTCTTATCCAATTGAGTCAAGAGATTATAGAGTAGATACGGATGATCCAAATGCACAATATAATAATCCAGGTATGGGTAAGAGTATGGATTGGCAAGCTTTGATTGGTCAAGATAACTTTGCACCTATGAGAGAGGAATGGTTTAGATCTTATAGAGATGGTATTGAAAATTTTAGAGGTAAAAAGAATAGTGCTGGTCATGATATATCTTATCCTGAGAAATATAGTAATGATGAGTTACTTTCTATATTTAATGAGCTTAATTCACAACTTTTAATTTTTGATCAAGCAGATGAAGCACTAGGTAATAGTGGTGAAAATTATAAAGCACTTGCTAAGAAGTATGGTCTGCGTGAAATGACTAAGGAAGAAATAAAAGCTTGGCAAGGTATGTATGCTTCTCTTAATGAGACTAAAAAATTACCAGAATATAAAGATTTATTTAGTAATGTTAGTACAGAGCTTAGAGGATTAGATAGAGGAACAACACATCAGTCTAGTACAGGTGAACCACAATCAGATGCTGATGGTTTCTTAGGATCTACATCTGAAGGACAGTTTGTTAGTATAAAAGATCCAGTTGACACAACTACAGTTGAAAATGATTGTCCTCAAGAAAAACAAGAAAGACTGATGAAAGAATGTCAGGAAGCTGGTAAGATTTTTAACAGAGCTACATGTAGTTGTATGGAAAGACCACCAGATCCAGTACCTGGTAAGGTTCCACCATATTTAACATTCCCTGGTGATGATCAAGAAATGTTATTTGCAGCTCAAACTGTAAATAATAGAGAATTGTATTTACCGGATAGAGAGCAGTATATACCATATCTAAGAGATCCTGGATATGTTGGACCTAGACAAGAAATAGCAGCAATAACAGCAGCTGTAAATGCTCAAGCTGATATGGGTGATGATTCATTATTTGCTGAAGGTAAAGCTCAAGAAGCTATAGAAAGAGCAATTAATAAATCAGCACAAACAAATACTAAAATATTTGACAATACACAAGCTTATAATATAGCTACATTAAATGAAGCTGCACAAAAAAATGCTGCATTTAATAATGTTTATACTGATGAAGTTAATACTGCATTACAGGAATATGATAATACTAGGTTACAAGATCTTGAAAATCTAAAAGATGCTGAGATAACAAGGAGAGATAATGCAGATAAATTACTAGAGCTTAATATGCAGAATCCTAATTATTTTTACAATCCACAGCTTAGTACATATGAATTCTATAATAAGGATGGTCTACAAGCATTGCAAAATCCAGGTGGTACACAAAAATCATTTAGTGAAATATATGCAGAAGTTGAAACAAATTATCCTGCTATGTCTGCAGAAGAAAAAAGATTATTAGCAAAACAAATGTATGAATCACAAGGTGGTCAGGGTATGAATAATACATTTGCTACAGATATTAGAACTAATAATCAAAATAATAATGATACTGAAACTAGTAGATTTGGAGGACAGTATAAACGTGGTGGTAGCACTAAGCAACGTAGACTAAATGAAAGTAAAATAAAAATGAGAAATTTCCTTCTGGGTATTTCATAAATTATTAATTTTGTAAAATGGCAACATATATACCAAACGTAAAAGATTATATACCAAAGAGTGAGCCTTATACTCCTGACTTTAAATTTATTTCTGATGCTTTAGCAAATAGACAGGATAGATATGATAAGAATTTAGCTCAATTAAATAATCTTTATGGTCAAGTTGTTTATGCTGATTTATCTAGAGAAGATAATAAAAGTGTAAGAGACCAATATACTAAAGAATTAGCTCCTAAAATACAACAAGTTACGGGTTTAGATTTTTCTTTAGCGCAAAATGTTGATGCTGCGCAAGCATTATTTAAACCATTTTATGATGATCAACATATAGTAAGAGATCTTGTTTTTACTAAACAGTACAAAAATGAGATGAAAAAAGCTGAGGCTTACAAAAATAGTTCTGATAAGGAAGCTAATTCTAAGTACTGGGGAGATGGTGTAAAGTATATGGGTTATCAAATGGATGACTTTGTTAATGCTACAAGAGAAAAGTCTATGACTAAAGCATTACCACAATACTTTCAAAATCCTGATCTTTATAATAGAGCAATGGAGGTGTTAACTACCGGTGGACCAGATGGTAAAGGTTTTAAAGTAAAGAATATGTATCTTGATTCAACTGGTAATTTTATTGTAGAACAAGAAAATGGTATAGAATTATTATCTAGACCAACTGGAGCAATGATAGATAATCCTAATTTTGATCCTGATAAAAAAGAAAGCACAAGTAATCCAAAACAAATACCTGAGACATATAATCCAGCTGGATCACATATTAGGTTTGCATTAGGAAGAGATCCTATTATACAACAAGGTATGCAAGTTCAAGGTTATGTAGCTGCACGTGATTGGATGGAAGCTAATAAAGGTAACTATGGTGGTAACATGGATGCTGCTAAAGAGGCTTGGTCAGACATGATAATTGCACAGTATACTACAGAAGAATCAGCAAATATTAAAAAAGGTAAACAAGAATTAGACAAATTAAATAAAACAGCTAATAGCTGGGATTCATATGTAAAAAACACACCTCTTGTTGAGATGTCAGATGAATATAAAAGTTGGCTACAAACTATAGCTTCAAGAGGAGCTTTAGAAAAAGGACTTGAAGAAGCTGAATCAAATGTACAATTTGTTAATTCTGAAACACCGGATGTAGATGGTAAATTTAATAAAGCTATGACAGCTTATGTATACAACTCTATACAAGGAGAAATATTTAAAGCTGCACAAAATTATGCTGATTTAACATCTATAAGAGAGATAGATGAAAATCAATTTGCATTAGAAAAATATAAAGCAGATAGAAGAGAGGAATTAGCAAGATTAAAAGCAAGATTAAAAAGTCAAGCTGAGAAGAATAAAAATCAAACCTCATTTAATTTTAATCCTTTTGCTCCTAACAGTGGAGGTCCTCTTCCAGGAGATGCAAATGAGAATATGATATTTATGCCTGTAGATGAAAATGGTAATTCAGATTTTATTGGAGCAAATAGAGAAAGTCAAAAGAATGCATTAGAAGCATTAGATGAGTTTGATTTATACTATATAAAAGAGTTTTATACTAATTTTGCAGACGAGTTAAACTCTGATATAAATACAGCAAATATGAATAGTTTAACCTTGACATCTGCAAATGATGAATTAGGTGAGGTATCTACCGCTGGTATATTTGTACCAAACTATAATAGTGGTAAGTTAGATTTTTACTCATGGGATGAGACACCTAAGTTGTTAGAAACTAATCCTGACTTTATTAGAAGACATTATGAGTATGTACAAAATGGTATGAATAATTATGCTAAAGTATTTCCTTCTATACAAAAAGATGATATGAGTGATTTTATGGGTAAGATGCAAGAGGTTACTGTAATGCGTGAAAACATACAAACTAGATATGACATTACTCAAGAAGAAATGAAAAATGTATATGCTAATGTTATAGATAAGTTAGGTTTAAATAGTCAAAAAAGTTTACAAGGATTTAATTTTGAAGGTGATCCTGTAGATTTTATGGATGGAAGAGGTAATATTAGAACAATAGATGAAATTGTAGAAGAAAGAAAGAACTTAGTACTGGGTCAAATATTACCATTACTACCACGTACAATACCTAGTCTTGAGGAAAGTATAGAGCTTAGTCTAAGTGGTCAACTTAATAACAGTTACCAGACAAGAAATAGACAAACTGGTGAAATATATAATGTACCTATGAGTTTTGTAGATGTATTAAATGATAGATACGGTGCAGATAGAATAACTGATGATGTTATTGATGCACAGTGGAGAAGTACGCCTGCATTTGGTATGCAATCTTATTATGTTGCAAATGAATTAAAACCATTAGCAGAATATTTAGCTAGTGTTGGTGTAGATCCTAGAACAAATAGTCCTATGCAATTAGCTGCAACATACTATGTACCATCTCAAAGAGGAGATAATATGTCTGAGTACACTAGAAGAGATCAAGCTGAAGGTACTTTAAATAGAGAATTAGTTGGACCATTTGATCAATTACAAAAAGTTGTTGGTCAAATGCATGGTATGATTAATAAAGAGATGTCTAGTATAAATGCTATAGCTGGTCAAACTGCATTTAACTTTGATTCAAGATTTTATGGTAGAGATGATGCAGGTGACGGAGCAATAGCTAGTGGACGTGAGTATAGAGTAGATTCTAACTTTGATCCAGCAGGTGTAAATGAATCATTAAAGATATTTGATATAGTAGAAAAATTACCATATGGTACAGGTCAAATAAGTCTTGTTGGTGATTTTGGTAATGCATATAGTCCAGATTTACCAACCAAACTTAAGAATGAATCTGCAGCTTGGTGGATGGAAAATTATAATGTAGAGGTACCTAGTGGTGAAGTAGCTTTAAAAGGCTCAGAAGTTTTAAAACAAGTTAAATTAGATCTTGCTCAACTTTATGAAAGAGGTCCTAAGTCATTTGGTCAAGGTAAGTCACCTTCATTTAGAATAGAGAGTTTTCCATACGGTGGTGGTAAAGGCGCTGAGGGTACTCAGTTAGTAAAAAAGATAATCTTAGATGAAAGTTATGCAAGGACATTAGAAGAAGTATTATCTACTTCAGATACTAAATTTAAGATTCCTAACAATACTATTACTATATTTGCTAATAGAGAATTGTATGATGATCCACAAGATCCTGCTTATCAGTATGTTTCTGGTGTAGGATTTAGAATTGGTGCTCCAGGAGCTAATGGTCAAGATATTATAAATATAGATAGAGGTGGTAAAGTTATATTTGAAAAAAGAAATGGTGTGTATTATGCAAAGGAAGCAAAATATACTTATGATGGAACAAATTATAATTTAGGATCATTTACTTCTCCTACACCTTTAGTTAAACAAAATGGTGAACCTTTTAGTGAAAAAGAGGTTGATATGTATTATAAGTATAAACACCAACAGATGGTGCAAACTGCACAAAGTAATTTACAATATTCTAATAAGAGTAAGCAAAGTAAAACCAATGATAACAGTATTAATGAATAAAATAAATGGCTTTAGAAAATTTAAATACATTTAGTAGTGCACAAGAGACTACAACACCTGTTCCAGAAAATGCAGATGAAAATAGATTAACACCACCCAATACTATTGTTCAAACTGCTATAGACCCTGCAACTTTTAATCAAGGTCCTACACAGGTTGGTATAACCCATCAAAATAATTTAGGACAAGTTGTACCCAATCCTGCACCTGGTATGCTTGATCTTGAGGTAAGAGATGTTTTAATACCATCTCCATTACCTGTTGGTCCTCTTGATCCTACGATTGTTGAGAATGCAAACGTGCTTCAAAACATGTTAAAGTATAATCCGGTAGAAATGAATTATCCTGGTGTACTTGATCCTAACTCACCTATCTATCAACAACAACCAACACCCAAATTACAATTAACAGATCTGCAAAAAGAAATACAAATGTTTGGACAGAATACAAATATGCCTGATCCTGTTACAGCAGAACAACCATTAAGATTTGGTATAAAAGCAACAAACTATGATAGATATGATGCACCAGGTTTTGAACAATTATTTAATGATATAGGATTTCATCCTTATGTAGATAATGAATCTTATTATAATGCTAACTCTTCATGGTGGGATGAGAATGCAAGAATGCGTAGCCAATGGGGAAATATTTTTAGTACTGGTTTTATGAGTACTTATAGAGCAATTGGTGATGCGTTTAGGGGTGATTATTTAGCACCAGATGTGAGTGGATCAGATGTTTTTGAAGATGCTATGCGTATTGGTAATTCTTCTAAGGGTGGTACAGGTGCTTTCTTTAATAACTTGGCATTAAATTCAGGATACACTTTTGGTATTCTTGCAAATATAGCTGTAGAAGAACTTGCACTAGCTGGTTTAGAAGCTGTAACATTTGGAGGTGCTACTCCTGTTGTAGCTAGTAGAACAGCATACAATCTGGTAAGAGGTGGTAAAGCATTAAGAGGTGCTCCAAAAGTAAAACAAACAGCTGCAGCTAGTAAGTCTTTGTTACAAAAAATGAAAAACTTTGATTTTACTAGAGATGTTTGGAATGCTGGTGGTAGATTTTTAGGTAATGCAGTTACACCTAATACATACAAAGCTATTCAAAATATTTATACTACAAATAACACAGCACGTCAACTATCTGGATTAGCAAAAGTCTCAAGTACTGTTGGTGGTTTATATAGAGATGTAAGAGCTGTAAATTTAGCTATGTCTGAATCAAAATTAGAGGCTGGTTTTGTAGAGAACTCAACATTTAATAACTTATACTCTCAACATTTGGCAGACTTTGGAGCTCCACCAACTGGTAAAGCTCTTGAAGATATGAGAATGAGTGGAGCAGAAGCTGCATTTACAGCAACATTATGGAATTTTCCATTAATCTATTTTTCAAATGCTATTGTTTTTGACACAGCATTGAGAGGATTTAGAGGCATTGCAAGAGGTATGGCTGATGTAAGTACAGAAGCAGGTAAAAGAGTAGTTAGAAAAACAAAAGGTCAGTTAGCAAAAGAAACTGCTAAAAAAGGAACTAAAGGTAGTGTAGAAGCATATGTAGATTTAGGCAAAACAGTATCAGGTTTTGGTATAAGAAGAACATTTAAAAGAGGTATAAGAGGTAATCTTAATTTACTTAAGTGGGGTGGTCTAAGATACTTTACAACAAATTATGTTGAAGGTATGCAAGAAATTGGACAAGAGGCTATTGCTGTTGGTGCAGAAGATTACTATACAAATCTTTACAATGATCCATCTATGGGTGGGATAGATGCTCAGATGGCCTCTATCTATCATGGTATAGGATCTCAGATGACTTCTCATGGTTTTGAAGTATTTATGTCTGGATTCTTAATGGGTGGTTTAGTACAAGGACCACAAAAGTTAGTTTTTAATACTTTACCTGAACTATTTCAATCTAAGTTTAATAAAGATAAGTTTGCTGCATATGATAAATCAAGAGAAGACTATATTAAAAATGTAGTTAAAGTTTCTAATGAGGTTTATAATGATCCTGATTTTTATTTTAATGAAACTAAATTAAATGCTCTTCAACAAAAATTATCTAATGAAGATTTCTTTGCTGCATCATATGCAGGTAGTGCATTAAATGGATATGACGCTAAAGATTCAGGAATATTTCATCATTTATATACTTTAGCAGAATCTGGTAAATTACATGACTTTAGACAAGATATAAAAGCTTTTCAAAAGCTTGATGATAAAGCATTATTAGAAGCATTCCCACAAGCTACTGAAGAAGATGTTAAGTCTGGTAAACTGAGAGCAAGATTAACACAAATGGAAACCCGTTTAGATAAGATTGATAAAGCTTATAAAAAACTTAATGATCAAATTGTAAATCCATTTGATCCTGCTTTATATAAAGAAGGAACACAAGAGCACTTAAATGAAAAAATAAATCAGGCTGCATTTCATCATGCTAAGATGATTTCAATTTTTGCTAATGATACATTTGAGAGGGCAGTAGAAAGAGCTAATTCAATGTATAATGATATATCTGAAATTAGTGGTGAGTTTGCTACTAATGATGTTGATAATCTATTAGATATTAAAAAGCTTATATCTGAGATTGATCTTTTAAAGGTAGAGATTGAGTTATCTAACAAACCTGAAATAGTTCTTAATGAAGAAGGAGAAGCTGTAGAACAAAAGAAAGAATTATCAGATGATGAAAAGATTCTAATTGAAAAGAAAAAAGAAAGATTAGTTTTATTACAAAATATATTCAAAGTACTATCTAATCCTGCTTTTGTTAATAGAGGTCCTTTTGTAAGTGTTGTGCCTAAACAAGATGAGGAGGAAGAGCAAACAGAACAACAAAAAGCAACAGAACAACAGATATATGAAAAGTCTTTAGAAACAATGAGAGCAAGAATCTTGTCTGATGAAGCATTAAAGACAGATCCTGATCTTATTAGAAAACTAGCTGCATCTGTATCAGATCCTTTTGGTGAGTTTAAAACAGAGAATATTGAAGAGTTAACTGCAGTTATTAGACCATATTTAGAGTTTTTACTTATAAATACAGAAAATGCTGATGTATCATCATTACCTGCAGATATAACAGAAATAGTACAAAAAATAATTGACTATAAAACAGTAAAAGGTAGATCAGAAGATGTAGACTTTGCTATGAGAAATATACTAAGTCCTGAGAATTTAGCATCATTAGCTGAAAAAATTGCTCCAAGATTTAAGAAAGTATATTTTGAAAATAAAGGTAAGGTTGAAGAAAGAATAAGAAACTATGTAGGTATAGTAGAAAGAAATGAGTTTTTATCTACACTAGCAAAAGCAGGTATTTTTCCAAGGGATGAGCAGGTTGCTAAGTTTCTTAAGGATGGTACAATGCCAACAATCTATGGTAACTATAATGGTGTTATAGATGAGACAAGTGGACAACCATGGACAATCTTACAAGATGCTATAAAAAAGTATGAAGGTATAAGAAGTAAAAAAGATAAACCTAAATCACAGGAAACAACAGAGAAGGATGAGACTAATGTAGATGATAACTTTAACTATGAAGAAAACTTTGAAGATATAGATCCTGAGCCAGAGGTTGATCCAGATAATATAGAGGTAGATGAAGAAAAGGTAGAAGATAAAAAGATTGCTAAGGACTATCTAAAAGAACAGTGGAGAAAGTATGTAAAACTTAGATCTAGTAAAGATCAAAACTATTTAGATTATACAGCTTGGTTAAAGAGTGATAATTCACGTACTGTAAGAAAGAGAGCTAAAGCTATAAATGATATAGTACAAAATGTATATACACCTGCAATTGTATCTGGTGAAACAACAAAACCTTTTTACGAGTTTTTATCTGAGAAAAGAAATGATAGACGTGTTAGAGATATTTTAAGATTGTATAATTTAACTATAGGACAAATATCTTCTGCAGCTTTACCAAAGAGTGTTGATACAAGTAATGAAAATACAAAGAAAAGAAAAACAACTCCTCATAGTTCTGGATTAAATATACAGAAGAGAAGTATGAGAACTAAGGAAGGAGAAGAAGTTACTGAATATATTATTGTAGATAATAACAAAGATCCTATAAATGATAATGTCTATAGTACAGCAAGAGAAGCTACTACAGCTAGGAATGCTATTGCTAAGGCAGAGACACAAGAAGAAATTTATACTATAGGTAAAGAACAAATATCTAAAGGTGAAATAGTTCAAGATAAAAATGGTAACTGGTGGACAGTACAGTCTGATAAGAAACAAGTTGAGGGCGGTAAAATAACATTACATAAATACAATGTAAAAAATCCAAGAAAGAAAGATAAGAAAAATATAAAAGTTGCTACATTCCAGAAAGATTATACAGTTGTTACTAATGATGAAATAAACTTTATTAATACAGTAAGTAAACTTCCAGTAAGAGAGCCATTAACAATATTTCCTGCAAGAGATAATAATATAGAAAACTATACAGAAAGAGTAGCTAAAGCTGTAGAACAACAGCAAGAGTTTTTTAGAAACTTAACTCCTTCACAAATAGAATCTATAGATGTAGAGATTATAAAAAACCAAGAGCAGGGAGATATTGATATTAGAAATAGACGTAGTTTTAGATTTGGTGATAAAGAAACTAATGATAAAATTAAAATAAATTCACAAAGGTATAGTATTAAGTTATCAGTATATAATTCAAAAACTAAAACAAATGATGTGCTTGGGTATTTTCAAGGGCCTGAGACAGCATTGTTTGTAACACAAAGTGGAAAAAATGGTAAACAATTATCTCCTTTCCAAATTGATGAAAGTAATGTTAGAGAATACTTTATTGTATACCCAAATCAAAATATACAAGACGTTGTAAAACAGATACATGAAAATTATACTGCAGGGTTTTATATCTATGATCAGATAGATAAGATGTTTGAGGGTACAACAGAGGGTAAAATGCAAGTAAAACTATCTAGTTTACCTTTTTTAAGTGCGGCACTAAGTCCTGGACAGCAATCATTAAATCCAAATAATGATAGAATACCTTTTAACACTTTAGAAACTCAGTTTGTTTTAGGTGATACTACTGATACTACTGATGGTAACAAACCATATTATATTTTAGATTTCCAAAGAGATTATGAAAGACGTGGAGATGATAAGATTACAGCACTACCTATAACAAATATAAAATCAAACACTGAGTTACGTGCACGTATTAGAGAAAAAGTAAAAGACTTTCAGAAATCTGATATTAAAAATAAACTAGGTAGATATTTTGCATATGTAGAATTAGAAAATGGAGCTGGATCTTTTGTTGATCTCAGTCCTGCTGAGATGTCAGATGCTGATTTTAATAAGATGTTAGCTGATATGAAAAAAGTATCACAGGATACTTATGATAATAACACAGAAGAGAATAAAGCAGGTGCAAGAGTAGCAAAGAAACTTAACTATAAGAACAATGACGAACTGTCTAAGAAGTTAAATGAAGAATTATTTATTGCAACAGATAAAAAAGGTGAATATATTACTTTATCATACTCTCCTGCAAGTGGACTTGCTATAGATTATGTAAACCTTAATGCTAAAAAGAATTCTAAAAAAAGAAAAGGTAAAGGTTTTATGAGTAATGACAATTTGCAAAAGGTAAGAGATCAAGTTGATTTTGCAAAGCAGTTAAATAGTATTATAAAAGATGCATCTGGTATAGATATAAAACCTGAATCATTTAAGTATTCTGTAAATAAAGAAGGAGAAGGTATTGATATTATTGGTTTAATGTTAACAAGACATATGCCAGAAATCAAATCTAACTTTAGTTTACAATTAAAAGTAGATCCAGTTGAAGTCTCATTAGAAAAATATCAATCTAATTTATTATCACGATTTAAAACTGAAGATCCTATTGATGATAATCAAGTTGAAGAAGATCCTTTAGAGTTATCTCAACAAGATAAAAGAGATATTGTGAAGTCTGATTACAAAGCAGTATCAAGAGAAAAGTTAAAAAGTATTGCTAGAAAACTAGTTAATGGAGAGGTTTTAAATGAGTTTGATAACAATATATTAGAACAAAATAGTGATGTTATTGACGGTCTTAAATTAGAAGTTATATCTGAAAATAATGAAGGTGTTATAACTGAATCTGGAGCAGCTAATCAAACTGCATTAGATGCTTTAGAGATTGCAGAAAAAGCTCTTGATGATTTTATTAAAGATTATAGAAGAACAAGGCTTGAAGAGCTTGGTAATACAATTAAACAAGCTGACAAGAATAGATTGATAAATAAAGAGATTAAAGACTTCAAATCAAATCCTGCAAATCCTTTATACCTAGACTACAGAAGGTTGATAAATACTATTAATCAATTAGAAGATGATTCTAATGCCTATAAGATAACAGATGAGTTTGATGGAAATGATATAGAAGACGTGGATACATTTGGTAGATGGTTACAAGAAAATGTAAATACTGACTATGTTCAACTAGATCCAGGTTTAGTTGTAGACAAAATGATAAATGATAAGACAATAGTTGGTAAAGTTATAATGAGTTTCCAAAGGATTGCTGATGGTACACCTGGCTTAACTACTACAATAAAGGTTGGAACTAATACACCATTTAAATATCATGAAGCATTCCATGCAGTATTTAGAACATTTTTAACTGATGCTGAGATTAGTAAATATTTATCTTTAGCTGCTGTTAAAGTAAATGCTAAGTTAAAAGCAGAAGGTAAAACTTTAGATCAGGCATTAGAAGAAATGCGTATGGAACATCCTATGTATACACAAATGGATAAAGCAACTCTTACTGATAGATTGTATGAAGAGTTTATGGCTGATGAGTTTGATAAATTTAAGATGGATCAAAAGTCTACTAATGTTGATGCAGAAACTAAGAGTTTATTCCAAAGAATTATAGATTTAATTTTATCTATCTTAGGTAGATTCCAAACTAACACACTAACTAGATTATATAAAAATATTGATTCTGGTAAGTATAAAAATGCAGGTGTTGCACAAAATAGATTTACAAGCCCATTTCTTAATGAGTTTGACACAACACCAAGTGTAGCTCTTAAGGTATCTATAAAGTTAGGTACTAAGACTATAAAAAAGTTTAATGCTGATAAGACTAGTTACATTAAAAAAAGAATTAATAACTATATGCCTGCTGATGATCAGCATACTATTATTTCTGGTATAACTAACTTATTTATTATGCGAGAAATGAAGTCTGATTATCCTAATCCTGAAACTATATTAGATGAGGCTATTTTTGATTTTATAGAGTTATATAATCCTGACAGAGAGTTTTATGCTAAACAAGAAGACTGGTATACAGAGAATGCACAAAAGATTGATTTATATTATACATCATTGCTAAATCAAGCAGATAAACTAAAAGAAGCTGTCTTAGATAGACTAGCAGATTTTAATTATCAAGTAGATCAAAAGACTATTGAAAGAGATGAAGCAGAATCAGACTTTGGAGATATTACAAGTGAGCAGTGGGATAGACAAGTTAATGAAATAGGTGGTTATGGATCAGCTCCTAGGTTAGTAAGAAGACTTTTGGCAGGAACTACAATAGCTGAACAAGACATGTTTGGCAATAAGTTTGTAGACGAGAATAATGAAGAACCTGTTTTAGTTAGTATTGACTACAACATGGTATATGAATCATTGTTAAAAATAGCAGCTGGAGAAACTAACACAAGAAAAATGTTAGAAAAGATTTGGGTATATGCAGATGGTAATCCTCAAACAAAAGCTGCTGTTGATGAGATGTATAAGCAAATGGGTATTATAGAATTTGCAAGATCTGGTGAGTTGTTTGATCCTACACAACCTATGCCAAAGATTAATTCTGAAAAGGGTGTACAAGAATCTTTATATCAGATGTTTACTAACACCTTTAAAAACTTTAGACAGGATTATATGATTGTCCATAGAGATAAAGGTACAGGCATTGTTCATTTATATTCTGCAACTAAGTCTGATGATGCACATCACTCTTTAATACAGATGGCAGATAGTTTTAATACTAAATATTCAAAACTTAAGATTGAAGGCTCTGAAGAAAAACAATTAGCAATAGATGCATTAGAAGATTTGGCTGAGTTTATTACATATAGACAAGTACCTGAAGATATAAACCTTCTTGAGGAAGCAAAAAGAATTTCTACAGATCTTTATAACAGAACAGGAATTAAGGTATCTGCTAACTATTTATTATTTAGTTTATATCAAAGACTTATAGATCAAAATATAGAACTAGACTATAAACAAGAATTATTATTTGAGGCTTTTGATTATGCAGAACCTATAGTTTTTGAAGATGTTCAAGAGATTACAAAGTCTATTCAAAGAAATGAAAATATATTTTTAGATAATCAGTTTGATGAAAGAGATCAGTCTAATAATGAAGAGAAACAAACAGAACAAGAACAAGATACAGAGACAGAACCTGAACAGTATGAAGCAGGTGCACAGGGTAGATTAAGATCAATTGCCTTAAACAATGCATACTTTGATGAGTCTATTGGTTCTTCTACATTCTTTGATGCAGAAAACAATAGAATATACTCACATCAACAAGGTACTTTCCATTTAGAAAAAATAGCTGAAATGGATAATGCTGACTTTATTGATTTAAAAAAGGGTGAGTCAGCATATATGTCTGATAACTTTTTAATTAATGATCCAGCTTTCCAATCTATGGTTATGAATGGTCAAGTAAGATCAATGAGAATAGGTGGTTATAAAGAAGGTAGATTAGCTGTTTCACCTGCTGGTAAGATTAAGGCTGCAAAAAGTTATGATAGAAATGAAAAAGGAACTAAGTTTGGATCATTAACACCACAACAGTTTATACTATCTGTTATAGATGCATACTTATATAACTATAATAGGGTATCACCTGATAAAACAAAGTTAGGTTCTTATGAAGGTAAGGATGGGCCAGTTAAGTTTGCTATGTCACCAAACTTTATTAGAGTTATTGAAGCTTCTGATACAGGAGATTTTGTTACATTACCAGTTAGAAAAATGATAGAGGATAGTGGAGATGGTATACAATTAACTAAAGAAGGTATAGAAGGATTTAAAGAAGCAATCAAGCAAGAATTTAACAGGATTAGACAAGCAAGTCAAGAAGGCAATGTTAATAATGAAGAGAACTTTGAAAAGAAGTTAACATTTACAAATACAAAAGAACTTCTTAAAATTATAAAGAAGAGAAATAGATTAAGAGTATCATATAGAGATCCTAACTTAGGTGCGGATGTAAAAGAAGCTATTATATCAGGCAATCAAAAGGTTATGTTATCTAACACTACCTCAGCTAGTTTCTCAAATCTAAGTGCTAATCAGCAAGGTAGAATAATGTTTGAGGAGATTGATCCTAATGTTGATATTACAATGTCTAATCAAGGTAAGGTAAATGCTAAAGATCTTTCTGATGAACAAGTTACACAGTTGATAAAAGACTTTGGATCATATATAGGTAAGACAAAAGAAGGTAAAAGAATATATACTTTTAGTATAGGAGAAACTACCTATTATACTTATAGTCCTACTATTGCACAGTTCTTCCAGTCTAGAAACTATGAGAACGGAAGAGAATTAACTTTATTTAACTTTAATGTAAGTGCAGAGCAAGCAGAATTAGTCTTAAATGAAGATGGATCTGTAGAAGCAGCTGATGTTGATATGTCTGTTGTAGAAGTTTTAGAAACATTTGCTAAAGATCCAGATGTAACATTTGAAACAGCATGGAATTCATCAGGGGCTGAAGAAGTGATGACTACTAGATTAATAAATGAAGCAACAGAGTTTATTGAATTACTAAAAGATTTTAAAGCTTATAATAAAATTTCAAGTGAAATATCTATTGGTTTAGGTAAAATGGTTTCTAATGATAAAGGAACTGTTAGTTATGATAGAACTGATGATACTCAAAAGATAAGTGAACTATACAACTTAAAAGATGATTCATTAGATTATAATCTTGTACAGATCTTTTTAAATAATTATTTAAACACAAAAACATTTAATGATCTAATCCTAGGAGATCAGTCAATAACTTTAGGTGATGCTATTACAGCAATCAAAAGAGCTAAGATGCAAAATGCTGCAGGTAAATCTGCTGCTCATGATATTACTGCTCCTGCTTTAGGTATTAATCATTCTTTAGAAAGTATAGCTCAAGTAACATATAATGACTCTAGATATAAGAAATTATTTACACAAGTTCTACAAGAGCAAAAACCTGATCTAAAACCTGGCGAAAGAGGTGATGGTCAAATGCTTATTACACTTAAGGCTATAAGACACTTTATGTTTGGTTTTGGAACTTTAACTAAAGCACAAGCAAGAATACTAGATCTTATTGATGAAGGTGACTTAGAAACTGTAGAAAGAGAATTTTTTGGAACAAGAGATTTTGCTAGTTATAAAAAACTGGATGCAATTGTAAATTCACAAAAGCTTGTATATGGTGATGGTCAGACATACTTAAAGATGTCTGCTTTTATACTTACTAAAAACTTTACGTCTGTTAAAGATGCATCAGGAAACTGGGTAGCTATAGATGGTAGAGAAGGTTTACACAATCTTAGAGAAAAATTAGAGAAGTATGAATCAGATAATAATACTGTAGGTATAGCAGTTCCTGAGTCAGCTTCTAAGATGTACAAAAGAAATGTAATTACTGAAAGAGATGCATTTAGTACAGCACCTTTAGATGAAACTAATACATCTACAATAGATGCAGCGTTTATGCGTCAACAAGTAATTAATCCATCTAATAAGACTGAACAAGTTGATGCACGTCAGATTCTGAATCTAATTACTGGTGAACAGAATAGAACAGATAAGGTTATGCTAGATGGTGTTGAGTTACCAGTAGGAGATGTTATTGATCTTTATCATCAAGCTAGAGAAGATAAGCAAGCAAATGCATACTTTAGTAAAAGAAACTTAGTATTTGATTTTAAAGGTATACTAAATGACTTCTTAGACTTCAAACAAACTCAAGAAGTTACACCTAGACTTACAGCATTTTTACAGTTTGCACAGGCTGGTTTACGTGCTTCTCAAGCTAAGACTCAAATGCTATCTTACTTTTCTATGGAAGAGAGCGGTACTGGAGATCCTGATTTTAACTTAAACAATCAACTAACAGCAAGAAAGTTTCAAGAGTTATTCTTGTCCTTTATAAGTAAAGGTACTATATCAGCCAGACAACCTGGTATATCTGCCGCACTTGTGTCTGATGATCAGTTCCAAGTTGTAAAACAAGTTATAGCTACAGACGAAAAAGGTACACCTACTGAGTGGAGAGTTATAAGACAGAAGGATTGGGAGTCAATAAAAGCTGATAATACTTTAATTAAAAAATACTCTGATCCTGAAAATGAAATACATGAAGGATTATCAAAAGATCAATTTTACTTAGACCGTCTTAGAATGGCAAAGGATAAAGATGGTAATGATTATATGGAGATGGTTATACCACCACACTTTAAATCAATACTTGATAATCTAGATCAGTTAGATATGTATGAAGATCTACCAGATGCTATTGCAAAGTATTTTGGTGTAAGGATACCATCACAAGATAAACACTCTGCTGCAAACTTAAAAGTAGTAGATTGGTTGCCTGTATATTATGGATCATCTGCAATATTTGCAAGAGAACTTGTAGAATTATCTGGAGCTGACTTTGATATTGATAAGTTGTATATGCAGATCAAAGACTTTTACTATGCAAATGGACAGTTTAAAGAGTTTGGATCAGCACAATCAGAGATAGATAAGTATGAGGAGTATGTAGAGTTTATTAAAAGAGAAGTAAAGAATCCTACATCTATATATAGACAAGCTGTAGATGCTTGGGTTGAACAAGGTTCAGTAGTTGAAGAAGGTATTGTTGATGTTATAAAAAATGAAGAATATGATACATTGACAAGAGAAGAGAGGAATAGAATTACACAAGGTAATTTTAAAATTGCTGCCGAGATATTAAATCTAGATCCTGCATTAGATATAGAGGCTGATTTATTTTTTAAAACTGTATATGGGGTACCTGAAGCTTTGACTTCTTTAGGACTTCCTATTTCTTTTGAGCAGTATACAAAGTTTAAAGAAGAGAATAGACGTGAGCCATACAATGCTCCTATAGATAATAAGATATTAGATTATAAGTTTGCATTACTTGGTCACCCTGGTATGAGTGAAGGTAAGAATGGTAGACCTCTTGGTATAGCTAAAGAGCCTGCAAACTTAGTACCACTTAAAGATGACTTAAATAAGATGGGAGCTCTTGAGTTTATACTTGAAGAGATGCCAGAACTTGCAGAGTTTATTAATGATATTGATATAGATGTAGATAACTTCAATGGACAATTGTTAGCATATGAGTCTAATAAAGAGGGTGCAAGATCTATTGGTACAGTTGTTTTACCTAACATTGTGGTGAATATTGCAAAAGAGTTTGATACTGAAGTAAGATCAAGAATAATAGATGATGTTGAACAAATAAAAAGATTTACATATAATGATGTAGAATACACCAAATTTGTTGACTATGTTATTAATGATGAAGGTGTAGCAGATCCAAAATTATTTAGAACACAGTTTATTATATCTGCTCTTGTGACAGCAATGACAGATAATGCTAAAGAAAGATTAGCTGCTAAGTTAGGATTAAAGAAACAAACACTTGGTATGGTAACTCAAATGACTGCAATGGGTCTTAATATAAAAGACACTGTTCTAATGTTACAACATCCTACAATTAAAAAAGCATTGTTTGAAGCTACAAATAAAGAGAATATGTTTGATCCTGGTTTTGCTAAATTATTAGGTCTAAGGATGTTAGCTCTTGAAGATTATTTTGCTGATAATGAAGTTGATAGAGATAAAATTAAATTTAAATTTAATAGGGAAAACTTAATAGATAGTGTGAGAAGAACTCCAATAAATCCTGAGTTAGCATCAGATGAGATTGACCCTAAAACACCAATTAATGACCTAGTATTTGAGTATACATTTTTAGAACAGTTTACTATAGCGCTAGGACAAGCTGACTTTATGTACAATATGTCAGTTTTACTACAATTACAAACAGGTTTCACAAGAGATTTATATGACTTTAATGAGATATCTAAAGCTGCTGAGAAACTTGGCTTGTATATGAGCAACAAAGAGTTTGCAGAGAGCAATTTACCGTTTGATGTTAGACCAATATTTAAAGGAGAAAATTCATTCCATGCATTTTATTTTAACGCATTTGAAGAGTTAAGAACAGATTTATTACCTAAGCTCTTTATAGAGTTAACAGATCCATTCAAAGAGATTGAGAATACTATATTGGGTAGTACAACGATAAGAGATAAAGCAGACTTTGTTGCTCTAACTAATAATGTTATTGCTATATTAAATACAATGGCATATATGGAATCACTTAGAAATGATTCACAATACAATGGCACACAACTTGCAAGTTTAAATAATGCGTTTATTTATCCAAATGCTAAGTATGGCAAACCACTGACAGCAGAACAAAAAGCTGCAGGTATAACAGAGAATTTGGATATAGTAGGTGTTGTTACAAGATTAAGAGAAAATAGTGATTACAATTACTTTATAGATGAGTTTATATCTTTACGTGAAGTTGATAGCGAGCATAACTATGAGGGTTTAACACAAGTTATAACAAATAACTTTACAAGACTATCAGATGCTAATCTAACTAACATTCAAAATGATATATTATCTTTATATAGTAACCGTAGGACATATAAAGATACTCTTCATTTAGTAAATTATCTTCTTGTTAAAGATGGGTTTATGCGTGCAAAGAATTCATTTATATCTGTTTTACCAATTGATCTAACAAGAGATATATTAAACTCAATAGATAAGGTACAAAAGTTATTCCTTACAGAAAAAGCAGGAGATGAGGCATACAAAAGAGTATTTGGTAAAACATACTCTGATCTTAAAGAGTATATAGTATTTGAATATCTACAAAGAACAAGCAATAAATTTTTCTTAAAAAGAAAAAATAATGATGCTATAGCTACTTCATATTTAGGTGAGTATGAAGAGATAGATTATGAAGATGGTAGAATAATTATAGATGCTGATGTTACTGAGTCAGAAACTTCATCTAATATGCTTTCTAGATATGGTAAGAGATCTTTTACATATGCTGGCAAAACTTTCTATAGTGTGGAACATGCATATCAGGTTATGTTAAGTGGAAGTTTTGATGCTAGTTTAGATAAGAAGTGGAGAGCTGGTAAAGAAGATGCAATAGATTCTATACCAGGTAAAAGAGGTACAGGTAAACTTAAGAGTAAAAGAAAAGGTAAGGATAACGCAGCTTTACTTACACAATTAACTAGAATTTCTATCTTACAGAATGCTAATATGGAAACTGAGAATGGTGTACCATTAGCTCAACAAGTTGTTTATAACTCACAGTTTGATTTTGTTGGTGAAACAAAAGCTGATGCTGATGCCATTAGACAGGGTATTTCACAAGCTAGATCTCAGTTAAGATTTGAGACAGTTAAAGATCAAAATGGTGTTGAAGATTTAAAATATATATCTACAGAAAAAATAACTGAAAGAGAAAAGGCTTCTAAAGATGCGCTTAAGAGTCCTGTATATGACGATACTGTTAAAGGTGAGTTTATTGTTGATCTATATAAAGGGTTACCTACATTCTTTGATAAAACTGTAAAGAAAATAAGAAGACTAAAGGTTAAAAAAGGAGATGCTACAGGTATCCAAAAATTAAAAGATAATGCTAATGAAATAAGAAAAGCTGGTTTTGTTACTAAATTGAGAGAAATAAAAGTACAGGGTAAAACGTTTGTTAGACTAGAGGTTGATGCACCTTTAGAGTTTTTAAGAAGTAATAGAGATGGTGTGGATGAAGTTTATAAGCTTGTTGAAGTACAGAGAGATGGAGATTATAAAGCGGAAGATAAATTAGATCTATTGTTACCTACAAATGAAACAAAAGTATTTGGAAACTATTTACGTTATGAGAACATAGGTCCACCAAAAGGTTCAAGATCACAGAATGTAGTTGGTTTTGTATTTGGAGAAAGTCCTAATGAACAGCAGATAGATCAACTTAATTTAGCTAAATTTGCAATGGATGTAGAAGATGTTTCAGATGATTTTGAAGCGCAAGAGGAAGACTTTACTACAGAAGAAGATGCTAGAGAAGGAGAAGATCAGGTAGCTGAACTATTCTCTGCATTGGGAGTAGCAGAAGAAGCAACAACAGAAGCAGAAGCTGAAGATGTTGATCCTGGTACAGAATCATTAGAAGAACAATTAGAACTTACAAAAGATAGATTAGTTGAAGCATTTTATGATAACTTAACAGAAGAGCAAAAAGAAAAAGTAGGAACCAAGGATCAAATAATGGAAGCTTATTTATCATATCCAATAGATGCAGAAGAATTTATAGAGAATATTAAAAAATGTTATTTAAAATAAAAAACCATGGCAGTTTGTTACAATAGAAATACAGAAGAATACAAAGCTCTAAAGACAGAGTTTAAAAGTCCTTTTATTGTAGATTCAATAATAAGAGATTATCAAATTATAAATAAGAATGATAATATTCCCACTGTTGAAGAGGCTCTTGAGGTTGTTAATGATCAAAAATCTATTAATAAGATAACTACAAGAAAAGCTGTATCAACTATTTATGCAAACTTAGTATCTAAAGGTTATGTCTATCAAAGAGGTAATAAGTATTATGTAACTAATAATAGTATACAAGTTGCTAAAATTGCTGCTAAATATCTTGAGACAGCAGGATTTCCTAAATCTACTTTACAAGTAAGAAAAGGAGCTAATATAATGGAAGCTGTTGTTAATGACTCAATAAACTATGGTGATATTATAACTAATATAAACATAGATCAAGATAGAACACACACTGTAAAAGTATTAGATGAATTAACTAAGAAAGTTCAAGGTCTTAAATATGCTGTAATGGATTCAGCTACTGCAGGTGCTTTATATAAGATGTTACCAAATGAGGTAAAACAAGATGTTCCATTTTCAGAAGTAAAGTCTTTTTTCTATGATGGCACTGCTATACTTATAAAAGGAAGAGTAAATAATGCTGTAGCACTTGAGGAAGTATTACACCCTGTGGTTGAATCTTTCTACTTAGATGATATAGAGCTGTTTAATAGATTTGTAGAAGAGGTATCACCAGAAATAAAAGAAGAAGTAGAAGAAAGATATTCTGCTCAGAGAGGTTTTACTGAGAAAGAAAGGCAGCTAGAGATGGTTACTAAAGCATTAAGCCAACACTTTAGTGGTGAAAGACCTGCTACATCTAGATCTTTCATTCAGATTATGAATGATTTTCTTAAATGGTTTGCTGATGTAATTAGATCATTATATAAAAAACTATCAGGTAAAACTCTTAATTTACCAGACTCACTTATAAATTCTTCAATGAACTTATCTGATCTTGCAAGAAAACTCAATACAGAAGATTTACAGTTTGTATTAAATCCAAAAGCATTACAACC
>TARA_R100000654_G_scaffold44426_2_pt1 | contig 60882 bp, 80 predicted proteins | sample TARA_R100000654 | Tara Oceans TARA_R100000654 (sample SAMEA2622473) | marine metagenome | biome: marine biome (ENVO:00000447); feature: surface water layer (ENVO:00002042); material: "saline water (ENVO:00002010), including plankton (ENVO:xxxxxxxx)" | depth 5 m
TTTACATCATCTAAGCCCCTGTAATATGGGGCTTTTTTGTTTCTGGCGTTTATGATTTGCTTGTTTTTGTACCGTTTTTTGTACCACTTTAATGCGGATTTATTCTTTTATTTGCTGTTTTTGGGGTTGATGTAATTGCTGAACCCGATCTGAATTGGCCATTCTGTATGCTCAATCGGATCTAATATCTCAGGCTGTCTGATCAAGATATACGCCCGCTCACTCTTCCAGACAGTTGCGGTGGCACCTTTAATCCCTAATTGATTTTTATCGGTGCAATTGATCCAGCATTCATTGCCGCTGGAATTTGTCAGCATATAAGATTGACACAGTATTTTGATGGGTTTGGGTTCAAATGCTTTCCACTTTCCTTGGATCACATGATCACGGTGAAGGGTTCCGCCTGGCGGAAAAAGTGGAATTAAGCCGCTGGGGTTTCCCCAGGGCATAAGCATGATGTTGCCGCTGCGCATGATGACCGGAACGCAAGGATTTGAATCGGTCAGTTTGACCGTGATCAGATGATCATTGATGGTGAATCGTATTGCCTGGCACATTTTCTCACTCGCTTACCAAGTGAGAAAATATAGAGAATATTATTATTTAATGCAATCTTGAGTGACCAGCCTGGCTAACCAGTTACATCATCAACAGTGAATGCGCCTGACCAGGTACCGTACAGAAAGACATTTTTAGCCATACCGATATCTGCACGCCGATCGATGTGGCAAAAACCATCATGAAGACCGACAGACCAGCCCATTTTTCTGGCCAGCTTTGCAAAGCGTAGCTGTGTTTCACTGTTCCAATCGCGCCACGCAATATCTGCAGCCATGCATCCAGCTGTTTTTCGTGCAGGATTCACGGTTAAGTGCATGCTGCGAGGATGCCCGCCTACATTTTTATTGTGTGCCGGTGTTCTGCATACGCTGGTTGGTGTGAGCGGCCCGCCCCATTCCATGCGCAAAGCCGGAAGTGCTACAGCAAAGTGAATGTCCAGCAGTATTTCACCCGACCCTTTGCAAGCCAACTCATGCGCAGGGAAAAACGGGAGCGGGCTTGTCCATGATCTCATGGGCTGCCACCGCTTTTTTCACACTTAACCACTTCACTGATGATCCTGTAAATCTCATCGATGCGCGGCATCAATTCGTCCTTATCCTCACGAATACGCTGAGCTGTGCCAAAGGCTGAATCACCTGTTGTAATCAGGTTAACCAATCTGTCTGGCGGGCTTCTTAATGCAGGGCCGGAAAACGATGTAGGATTGACCAGGCACTTATCAGCTGGCACATCAGGTTCAGCAGGTGGCTCAGGATCAACGGGATCCGGATCTGGCACAGTTGGCTCCTCCGGTTCTGTTGGTGGCATGACCGGCGGTTCACTAGTGTCTGCCGTTATACGAAAGTAAAGCGGTTCAACGACGGGCTTTTCATTAAAAATAATGACTGCTTCCTGGACGATTGCAATTGATTCGCATCCATGCAGTTCACCAGCAACACAATGCTTGCTGTCCAACACCGTGACCAGTTCGGCCTCATGCCAGGTGATTTTGTCATCTGAATAATAGGCAATATCAGCGGCTGGCCAAGTGGCCGCAAATAGTGCAGGGCTTAACAAACTGGCCAACATTAATATGATCAGATTTTTCATGGTAGGGATCCTGTGTGTATGGCGTTTCGGTGTGCTGATAAACGGGTGAATCTGCTCCACTTCTCAGCTTATTCAGTCTGTTGCGGTGGTCGTATTTCCACTGCTCATAGGGCTGCTTAAGCTGGTCTGTCGGCTCATAGATATTCACGTCAATCGGTGCGGAATTGGTTTGCTTTAGATAAAGCCCTTCAAAATAATCATCCAGGTTTCGGCAATAGCAAGGCACGAGGATGGTTTTCAGGCGCTCAATACCGTCCTGATCAACCGGGATCTTTACAACGATATGCTGTTTCATTCGGCTTACACCTCGATGTAATGCGTATTACCGATGGCGTGAGCTGTTTTGTTGAAGTAACGCCAACCGCCAAGACGAACAGCCATGTATGCCAGTTTGGCTTTGGTGAAACGCATGCCCGCCTGCCGGATGAGCTCATAAAAAATCTGATCAGCCTCTTTACGGGTAATCCACTTGCCACCAATGCGCTGATCTGTGTACAGATAGTCATGGACTAAAGCAGCAATGAGAATGTGCTTGTCATCTCGTGACAAATACCACCATGCCGGGCGCGGTATGCTGGCCTTGTCATATTCAAAACCAATAGGAATGGTGATTTTTCGGCCATCGTTCAGCCACATTTCAAAGGTGGATGTAGTGACCCACTGATCGAGATAACGCCGTTGGATTTCATCCCATATCCGCTGCGGTGAGCGGTACTGTTTTGGGTTGTAGATATGCTCGCTCATAACGCAAGGCGAGCAGCTTGATCAATCCACTCGAGTAACGTCAAAATCCTGACCACTCGATCATCGGCTGATGCTTCATATTGAATATCACCTGCAGCGGTTTCGATTTGGTAGAACAGCATATTCACCAGCAGGCGATCTGCAGGGTCCAACTTATCTAGCGCCACTCGATCAACTGCATCAGATAAGAGAGCATCAATACTGACATTGATGTTTGTCTCCAGAATCTCTCGCACCTTTTGCGTATGCTCCAGCACGCCAGCCGGTGTGATATTGCTGGATGAATCAATCGCTTTTAGCGTGGCATATTGAACCGGTATCTTTGAGCTAAAGCCGCCACCCTCCAAGCTCGCACATCCAGATAAAAAACTCATGGCCACCAACAACAAAATGGACTTAAACATAAAACCTCCAGGCATAAAAAAACCCCTTTCGGGGCATCTGAAAATCAAAATTTTAAAGGTGCTAATTAACGGAATTAAATAAATCCTTAACCTGCTGAGTCGTCCATTCCATCTGTACCCGCATTGCATTGACTAAGGGGTCATCGATATCGATATCCTGCGCCAGCAACCATTCATCCCAAACGTCCTGATCCTGCACCATCACCGCCCGCAGACTTGCCCAAACGCCAAGCTCATCAAGCTTGCGTTTAAGCTTTAACTTAGAAGCAGTAGAGTGATCGATATGCTCACGCGGGTGATTGAGATACGCTACCCAATCAGGATTATTTTCATCGGCTATTTCGGGCGCTCGATCGATCTGTGGGTTTGCGCCGCTGCCGATAATCACGTCATTCAACCTATGAACAAAAATCATGATCTATCCTCTATCCAGTAGCTCACAAAACCAATGTAAGAGACATTAGGATCAGTCCCGCTTCTGACAACACCAACCTGCCTATCACCGTTAACGCGAATTAGTTTTTGCATTGACCCTTGCGCACCATTGCTACCCGTACTAAAGTCCCCAAAACCGTTTACTACTGGAATTATTGATTCTTCAAGTAAGCTATTCATATATATATTTGTAGGAGCGCCGGATGCAATCTTGTGAATTATTCCAGCATTTACATTGGGTGGGCAACTTAGAACACTACTAATTGGGTATGCCGTTCTTGATGTTGGAACAGTTGAAACACTCCAATCAAGCTGCACAGTGTGAGGATAGACAATCAAGGATTGTCCAGAACCACTAACTATAACCCTCTGCAAATTATTGCTGGCGTCTGTTATGCGAACAGCAATACGCTTAACAATGGTCCAGCCGCTTGGCGGGTTTTCTCCATTTGTGGTTTCAGCGTAGACATCTATGCTGCTTCCGTTCTTAATCAAAAACACATACACCACGCCTGACGATGGCAATGCGCCCACCATCCCGCCATTGCCATCACCAGATGCAAAACTGGCATCGAGGCGTTTGGTTAGACCTGACGACAATTTCACGCTGCCGAATTGGCCCGAGCTGATGTCGATATCATGCTCTAGATCTGTCGCGTTGTTGGTCACGACCAACCCGCTGATCTGTGCGGGCGCATTTGAATCGACAAGCCCGGGTATGCTCGTCGTCAGTGCATCTAAAGCTGCCTGAGTGGCGGTGCTAACAGGTTTGTTAGCATCTGAAGTGTTGCTCACATTGGTCAGGCTTTGACTTAGGCCAATGACATTAACCCATGATGTATTAGCAGCATTCCGACGCTTGAGAATATTAGAGGTTGTATCGGACCACCACTGATGCGCAAAGGTAGTACCGGGCTCTGTTGGCCCCGAATTGTTAGTGACAATGGCTGCTAATATGCTGTTTATATCCCCCAGAAAGGAAGCACCTGTCTGATCTTCTACTTCATAATCTGACTGAGACATTAATATCCCCTTGCAAAATAATCGAACACGCGACTTATCGCTGTGCCGCTGGCGTTTTTAAAGGTCACATCAAAGCCCTCTGTGGTTTTATTGGATAACTCATAATAATCACCGGTCGCCATATCCTGTGCAGTAATACCAACTGATGGTGTCTGAATAAACTCATCGCTATACGTCACGTTATATGCGGCAGCCCCACTTGTCAGATCCCGATCGCTCTCGATGCGGTCGGGCATATCGACTGTGACACTCAAAGACGCAATTGCAATATTGTGTGTGGCGTAATCACTGAATAATTCTGCTTTAAACTCAAAGGCTCTGGCGGTGTAATCGCCCACCACAAAGGACTCCCAATCACTGAATGTGATGCCATCTTGTGAGGTGCGCACATACAGATCAACTCCCACATCAGAAACCGTGGCACCCGTAACACTTTGCCATCCAGAAATCAGTCCGCGTGAGCCGATAAGATCAGCCGTATCAAACCCGATACTGTCAATGGAAACCGTAAGGCGAGAGGTTTGAACACTCAACAGATCAACACTGTTATTAAACAAATAAACACCGATTTCACTGGTGTCATCCAGTATCAAGTTACCGCCGCCATCCAGTACTAGATTAGTTTTACTACCTGAAAATGATGGATTTTCAATAGCCGTATCCACCAGATTGGTTTTAATAATACTGGGCGCTGTGGTCACAATGGCCACCGCATCGGACGACTGATTACCAGATGAATCCACAAATTTCGCCAGGTAGGTACCATTGATTAATGGCAACACGGCTGATGTGGACTTGCCGGCAATCACGCCGCCAATATCCACCGCATTACTCCACTCTGGCGCCACCGTTTCTTTAGTGTGTCGAATGCGAATATTGCCCCCCACAATCACATCCAGATCAGTGGCCGCATTCCATGCAAAGTGTGCATTACCTGCAATGGCCGTCATCCTAAAACCGGTCACATTAACAGGCGGCGCCGTTAGGCCATAGATGGTTTTGCTCAGACTGACAATTTGCGAGCGTGCACCCAACAGGTTTTTCGCCGCAAGCTTAATCTGATACTCCGTGGTATCTACCGGGCCAATTTCAATGGACGTATTTTGCGTATTAACCGTGATCCAGTTGCCATCGGTTTCCCGGTGCTGGATTTCATACGATGCCGCATTGCCCTCCCAGCTCAACTCGATACGAGTGGCCACTACCGAACTATTCACCAGATACAGCGCTTCATTCGCCTGCACATTCTGTGGCGCATCTGGTATGGCCGTGAGACCCGTTGTTACACGTGGTTCCAAAGCGAGATTATTATCAATCGCATCATACTTATCATCGCGATATTCCAGTGCAGTGATCTCTGCATTAACGTCATCCACCTCAGCAATAGACATGACCCGCCAAGTCTCTGGGATCAAATCGGAAACCCCCACCACCCACATGGCCAGATTTAACGGTACATCGCTAAAGTCTGCTGAAACGGACATCAAAGAGCTGGTGCCGGCAGCGTTTATAATTGATCGGCTTTCGACGGTTCCATCAGGTAAAACCACCCACAAGGTATAAGATTTGCCAGACTCAATGACAATATCGCTATCCAGCGTGACTGTATTAAGTGTCGCAGAAATTATCCGCCCACCAAGTCGCTGGCCAGCGCGAACAGGATCGGAAGTTTGGATCACTTCACCTGGCGCAACAGCTAATCCAGATAGTCCCGCTTTGAAGCTGACCGTTTCCGTTTCCATACGTTCTGCAAATAACAAAGCACGTCCGAAGCGATGCGCTTGCCCGCGAGACGTGCAGCCCATCGCAACCACTTCTGTTTGAACCACGCCATAACGAGAGATCCCTTCATCATCTGAAACATATTCAATTGATTGACGATATAGATCAGATGGATCATTCCATGTCACCAGCGCCACGGTATGGCGAGTGCTCGCCCCGCTGCTGGCATAATTAAAAGCCCCATCAATTATATTGGCTGGTGTAAATAAAGCGACCGGCTGTTTGGGTGAATCCTGAACAGCGGTAATCGCCCCATCCATCCAGAACATAAGTGCACGAAAACTGGAGGCCAATGCCTGCAGTAGATTTGTCGCATCACTTCGCTCTTGAAGATACACATTGCAAACAAAACGTGGCTCAACACCGCCAAGTCCATCATCTACCATTTCATCGCAATATTGAGCGATGGCATACAGGCCCCACTTATCAACCTGATCAGCTGGGATCTTATTGCCAAGCCCGTAACGGTCATTAGTGATCAGATCGTAAAATACCCATGCCGGATTATTAGTCCACGCCGGCGTAAACGTGCCGTTCCAAACGCCGTCATATTCACGCGTAACAGGATCGTAATTACTCGGCACCTGAACGATAATGCCGCGAATGTGATACGCCCGCGTCGGGATGCTTTGAAACTTCTCCGCATCGATGCTGAGTGCCATCAAAGCCGAATTAGGGTAGCGAAACTTGCTATCAACCAAGGTAGTGTAACTATCCCAAAAGGTTTTATTCTGTAATGCTGAGCTGCTGCTGTCTGCTGTCAGTCGACGAACCCGAATATCCCACGGCCCCGAGCCGGGTAAATCCACCCGATAAGATCGCTGGTACCGGCTCGATGTTTTACCACTGATAATGTCGAAACCACGCCATCCAACCCCAGTGCCGGACAAATCAAAACTACCAGAGCCTGACACCTTGACTACACGAAACTCATAAGCATCCTCTACAGGCGCAGTAAACGGTGCTACTGCGGACTTAGTTGGCGCTATTAATTGATAAGAACCGCCAAACCATGCCCCCTGCAAGCTTTTAACCCATTCATTTTTGACTGATCCGGCAACATTTCCTGTCGCCAAAGATAGCCATTCCGTGTCACCTACTGCGCGATAATCCACTCGCCATACTGCTGACTGATACGTTTTGGTGGTAACACCAAACCAATTCACCCTTAACGAGGCACTGATAATCTCTGTTTCCAGACTGCTTACCACGCTACCGGAGTCACTCAAAGTGAATGAGTATTTGCCGATCTTAACCGGAACAAAACCGCCGCCATCATCCTGCACATCAATAGCCAACTGAATCGAAGTGCCTTTGATATCACCATTAGTAGTATCCTGCCGGGTCAGTTGTGGCACTGATATGGTTACGCGAACCGCATCAATGTCGGCATCGGTGATAGAGCGCACAACTGAGGCATCATTTTTTACCTCTACAGAAACAGCTGTTTCTGCCTCTACAGCGGGGAAGCCCTCAATATGCTCCTGACTCTGCGTACCGGTGCGTGAATCAAACACCACGCCATCAAAATTAAAGGAGCCGTCAGGATTTTGAACCGGTGTATCATCCAGATAAACCGAGCTGAGACCATCTACCAGCCCCTCGATCTCTCCTTCACTGACCATATCAATGACGCGGGCAAACTGCTTAGACCGAAGACTGTCAGGCGCCTCTACGGCAACGCGACCGCCACCGCCACCCGACTTGCCACCGCCACCGCTACCACGAATCAGATCTGTCATAACTGCTCAACACTCAGTCCGGCTGAAATCACTTGGCTTCCTACTACCGTTTCGCCATAACACAAAGGCACTATGCCGCCCTGCCGCGTGGTATTGATGGCACCATTAAAGATAAAAGAAGGCTTGTTTTCTGGACGCTCTGCTGTGTCTGGGCCCTTTGGCGGCTTGAAAAGCATCTGACTTACACCGCCAAGCACCAGAGAAAAACCAATACTACCGGCGATTGAGGCCACCGAAAATGATTGCCCCGCAATAGTGAATGCACCAAACCCAGGTACCGCCAAACTTAACCCGATCAATGCAGCACCCACCAGAATTTTGCCGAAACCATCACCACTACCACTGACGACCGGCACAATACGAATACTTTCACGGTCAGAAATCGGGTGCACTACCTGATTGAGCTCCAGTGAAGACTTACCGCCCACAATCACGCGATATTCACCCCGGGATAGCGCCTGCCGGAAACCCTTCACAGTGGCGCACAACGCCCTAACCGCCTCGGCTGGGCTCTGTATCTCAAAACGATAGACACGCCCAAACTGACTCCCGAGAGAGCCATATAACATAACTGTTTTCATACCAGATGATGCCTTAAGATGTGTGTTGTGCTTTTTTGATAAAGCCCGCCATAAATATCACGGCTGGATAAACGATTAACCTGGTGATGACCGATAATATTGCCACCCAAATACACCGCGCCATGATTTGGCACCGGGCTGGCCACCCGCAATAACAGCACGTCATGCTCCTGAACCGTATCCACCACATGAAAACCTGCCGAGGCGAAACCCTCTCGATATAAATCCTGCCCGGCAATCCACCAGTTATAGTCTCGTTTAAAATCGGGAATATCGATCTGCAAAACCTGCTTGTAATAATCACGAATGAAGCTGTAGCAATCAAGCACACCATGATGAAACTGACGACCATATAAATCTGCCTGATAACCTGATGGCTCAAACTGGTGGGTTTGGCCCGTTGGCCAGTTCATAATCAACCAGGGCAAACCGGACCGCTCACAACCAATCAAATCCGACTGGCTGGGCAAGGGTGAAATATTAGGGTGAGAATGCACCACCATCGCCACCGCACCAGCATCCTCTGCAGCAGCGTAATCCTCTGGATGAATGGCAAAATCCCCTTGCCGAGCGACATTCCTGCAGGGAAAATAATGCGGGCGCCCCTTACGAATGATCACCAAGCCACAGCACTCACGTGGATAGCACTCAGCGGCATGCGCCTCAATTGCTTTAATGACTTTATCGGGTAGCTTCACAATTTACCCACCCCCGGAAAGGAGCCAAACGGCAATGCCACGTTGTCACCAAAGCGCAAAGCACAAGAGCCAATTCGCTTACCACATTTATCCTGCGCCAAGACAGCGGTAGGATTGTCATTTTGATCAGCAACTGGATCCCCAGCATAACCACACTCAGTCGATCGGTACTGCCAAATACAGACATTTTGTACCACCGGCCGTCGCGGCAGAGTCTGGCCAGAGAGATCATAAGCTGACGCCAGCTCAAACTCGATAAAAATGCCATTTTCAGAAGTCTTACGCTCTACAAACCAGACTTCATCGGTAAACTTCACGCTAGGATCTGCAGTCGGGTTGCCTTCTGCAAAATTCACTGCATCAAGATATTTCACAAACGTGCGGCGACGAATGACTTTGGCTCCCGCTAGGTCGTCCAACTCTCTGGCCAGCGCACCAATCAAACCGGTGACATTGGCCACACGCAAGATAGGTCTGGGTGATTTTCCATTGCCATCTTTTTCAAAACCTTCCGCCTCAATAGGAAACTGGGTGTATTCATCGCCATCCCAGACTATGGGATCACCCAATTCATTAACAAAATTTGACCAGCGAAAAACGGTACCGCCAATCTCTGTGGCGTCCAACTCAAACACATCGACAATGGCGCCGGGATCCAGACTTTGAATATCCGTTGCAATACTCATTCGCCAAACACCTCAGTAAAAGTGGCGGTGATGGTTTCTTTGTTATAACCATCCAAACCCTCGCTCCACTCTTCACAGAGCCACTTACCCGCCGCGCCAGTTGGCGGCGTCCAGTCAAAGGATGTCACGCCGCCCATGCTGGATAGGAACGCATCCACCTCAGCAATATCCGCTGACGATTTCGTGAAGCGAAGTGACCAAACACGTTTAATTGTATTAATGCCGTCTGCACTGCGTTGCTCGTAGCCATCACCAAAGGCCGATTTACGGACCCGAGGTTTTTTAGTCTGTTGAGCACTGTATGCCGGCGTAAACGTAAAGGTACTCATGACAATAATCCACCTGGTCGTTTCTCTTGAACTAACACGTCCCGAACGGCATTACCCAGCGCCTTGCCTAACTGGTTGCCTTTTGGTTCATTGCCGCTCACAGCGCTGCCATTGGCATCTACTGCAATACTGATCTGAATGGGTTGACCGCCAGGACCGGACGAACCACCCACAACCTGCACGCCCAACTGACCACCCACTCTGGCGAGCGGCAATACAGCCTCTGGCTGCCCGCGTTCAGCAATGGTAGTAAGGCTGGGCCGGTTAAACATATTGCCGTCAGCACTGAATGAAATACCATTTTGAGCAACATTTGCAGCGCTACCCGTTGCGGCACCACCAAAACCTGAAAACAGACTACCTGCACCTGCGCTTAGCAAATCACCAAAGGCATTGAAGAATGGCTGAGTAGCCTGCTGCAGTGCTATTTTTGCCAGCTGTTTTAGTACATTATCGACGAACCCTGCAAAGGTGAAATCAGCGTCAACAACAGAATTGGCAAAATCACGACCCCAGCCATTAACGGCATTTCGCAACTCATCAAACTGATCTTTATTTTGTTTGGCCTTATTTTTCAGATCATCAAACTGGCCAATCAGCCGATCTACCTCTTTGCTGCCAGCCTCATCTGTGAGATAGCCGCCTTCAACCAACAGCTTCACCTCATTGATCGCCTGGGCAAGCTGCTCTTCTTCTGTTCGTAATCCCTTTACAATGTCCGTAGCGCGCAATTTATCAGCAGCATCTTGCGCTTGTGTGGCAATAGCCTGCTGTTGTATTTGCTGCTGTTGTTCTAAAGCTGAGGTATTCAGAAGAATTGAATCAGCCAGCGCCTTGCCGGCATCCCCTGCCATCTTTACTTCATCGGACAAATCGCCCACAGAAAGACGATATTTGATGATATCCGTTTCTGATTTTCCAAAAGTCTCGGCCTGTTGAATCAACGCCAGATTCATGGACTCAAGACTTTCTCTGGCTTTTGTGGTGGCTTTCTGCTGCTGCTCTCTTGCCTTGGTAGAAGCTTCCACAGCAGCTGTATCCACAGTACCAACCACAGAGGGAAGCTTAATCGTTTTGTTTTCTTCAGACCCGATACTGTAAAGACGTTCTAACTCAGCCTCCAGATCCTTGATCTGTTGCCTGCGCTCATCAAATTCAGCCTTGATTGATTCATCGCTTCTGAACGGATTGATTCGCAATAAACGTGGGCGTGAGCTCTCCTCAAGTAAATCGTCCTGAATCTGTTGCTGATCAGTGATTTGCCTTTTAATCTCATTAGTAGCGGCGTCGCGACCACTCAAAGCAAAGGATAGCGATTCAAACAAACTGCCACCGGATAAACGTTTATCCAGAAACAAAGAAGTGAGCTCTTCCAGTTTAGGCAATAATGAGGTGGTGAGCTCTACAGCAACACCTTTCATCAGCTGCTGCATTCGATAAATATTATCGTTGAATATTTCAGCCTGTTTGGCGGTTTCGGTACCGATCTCCAGGCCCAGCTTTCTGGCCTCTTCCTGAAGCTCACGAATACCTGCCGAGCCCATATTAAGCATCGGAATTAATTCTGCACCTGACTTACCAAAAAGCTTCATGGCCAGGGCTGTTTTCTGGGTGCCATCCTCCATCTGAGCAAAACGATCAGCCACATCGATCAACACATCATCAGCCGATCGAAGCTGCCCGGTAGCTGTTTTAGTCTCTATACCCAGATCTTGAAAGTTTTCTACCGACTCCTTTAAACCACGATCGGCATCGAGCAGGTTTGAACTGACCCGTAAAAGCGCCTTCGACACTACGTTTAAACTGGTACCGTTCAGATTGGCCACATAATCGAGCGTAGAGAGGGACTCAACCGATACATTGACCTTTTGTGACAGTTTGGCGTAATTATCAGCCAGATCGATTGTCTGTTTAACTTGGTATGCCAGTCCTGCTGCGGCGGCTGTTGCGGCAGCAGCACCCAATAAAGCCACATTTTTTGCCACTGCACCAAGTTTACCGCTCATACCGGTTAACTCACCTGATGCTTGTTTTGCAGAGCGCTGGATCTCTCCTAGTTCTTTTTGAGAAAGCCTGGAGGCATTCACTAACCCCCTGCTATCTCCTTCAAACTTGATTAATACCTGACGATTCTTGGCCATTTTGATGCACTCGGATAGATTTTAATTCCCTTTCCATTACTCTGAACTTGGCAAACACCTCTTCAGTGACTTTAATACCTAACCAATCAGCTGCCACCTTCACTTCAGAATAGGCAATCTGTGGAACACCAAAGTTATCAACCACAAACTGGGTATAGCAGGCAAAGAAGAGATCGTAAGCGTCTACGTTGTCAGGCAATAAAACGGGCTTCGGGCATTCTGCGCAGTGGCTTTTGCATCGCCGAATAGGCATGCAAGTGGTTTCGCAATAATTCTGTGAAACCTCATCCGCACTTTCAAACCAACGGATGAGGTCTTTTAGTTTTTTGAGATTCGCCCCATCTGGCAATCAATGAAAGACCGATTGATGCCGACCAGCATGTATGAAATCCTCATAATTCGATCAAGATTTTCAGGCGAAAAAACCAGTGTTTTACCATCCTGATCAGCTAGTCCATCCCAACCAATAATGTATTCCTTCACGGTAGCGGCATCGCTTGCCACGGCCAATTTTGAAAGTACCTGGTTTAACTCTGGAACAGGAAGATATTTAAAGCGCATCTGAAATTCAGCTTCTTCGGTACCTCCCTCACCATCATCCGTAGGCACATTGACTTTTACTGGCCAAGAAAGTGAGTCCGGCTCTGTAATTGAAAACATACTGAATCCTTAAACCGTTGCTACAGCGTTTTTCAACGTGATAACCATGCCCAGATCGCTTGCTTTGGCATAGGCAAAGAAGTTAAGAGAGATACTCAGTCCGGCAGGGCCATCGATTGGTGGGGTGGTCGGTTCGTATTTGATCTGATTCAATTCAAACTTAATGGATTCATTTCCGGCACTGCCCGCACCCGTTCCGCGAGATACCGTAATGGCCAGGCTGCTTTCGGTATCGCTAAGCGCTTTGTTCATCAGATCGGCATTGGCAAATTGCGCATTCAGCGTACCCGATATGGTAACAAAGCCTTCATCCAGTGAATTACGCTTACCCTGTCCGCCGATCACATAACCATCTGTATCCAGCTCATTATCAATGGTTAACTCAATACTGGTGGCCCGACCAAAGGCATCGCCCCCCTCTGTTAGTGAGGCATTAAAACTGCTGAAAGCCTTGTGCCCTAAATCGGTTAGCGTTTCATCCAGTGCGGCAGAAGCAGGCGCAGCATCGGCACCAATAATATTAAAGCTTGCTGTAACCGGACCACTGACCGGGAAAGAAAAATTGGCTGAAGCAATTTTGCAACCGTGGTACCGGACAACACGACCACTGCCAGTAATCTTTGAGCCATAATCATTTTCAAACATCAAACCAACTGGAAGCTGGCCAACAGTGAAAACATGTGTATAAGGGTCTGATCCAGTGGTATTTACGACGCCCATTAAATGCTTAAGCAAAACGCCTAAAGACTGGGCGCTCATGTTCTGATTCAGTGCACCACTGACATCCACATTATCAAGCATTGGCTCGCTACGTGATCGATTGCTCAGAATGGTTTCATCCTGGACCCGTGGCTGCACTTTCTGCAGCGTGAAAGCCGTTTTATGCAGCAAAAACCCATTAGCTGGATCTGGCGCCACACCATAAACTGTTTCTTCATAAACAGCCGAGGTAGTTTCGGTACCCTTAATTCGTGACATGCTTCACCTCTTCAACATATTTGAAACCCTTGACTGTCACCAATCGGGCAGCCTCTTTTTTTTCAACGCTATACTTCACGCCTGGCAGATAACTGCCACAACAGACCACGCCCGGCGTATTCAGAATTACACCTACTTTTTTATCTGCCATATTTTCTCCAGGCATAAAAAAACCCGCCGAAGCGGGTTTGTGTTTTAACTGTTTAAATTATGATATTTCTTTGAGACAAATCATGTACCACTCATTCTGAAACTCAACGATCTCTCTATTTTTATGCTCATCAGATTGATATGCCGGAGATTCATATGCATCCATCGTAATGGTCCTAAGCAACTCCTTAACATCCTCATCTTCCTGATTTTTAATCGTCGAAATCGCTTGGGCAAGAGTTACGCCGTTTTGCCGTGCCGCCATAGCCGATCCAGCAAAAACATTAATATTGTTGCACAGAGCATCTTTTTCTTCTTGAGATGCTTCTGCATGTACCAACCCATGAAAGCCCAATAAAAAAACAATTGAAATCAGCAAATTCATAACCATTCCTTGTGAAAATTTAAGCTTCAAGTATACATAATATGCAAATATTGATGACTGCTACTGCCTACCAAGTGCTTTATTCGCAAAAAACTCGATCTCATTTGCCCCGATATCCTCAGCTTTTTTCAATATCTCATCCATGGCTTTTGCCGATCGATCATTGACGATGAGTGACGGGATGGCCGGCGCGGTTAATACCTCAATTGGCAGCCGGGAACGACCAACACGCTCCATCACTAGATCAGTAGTACCGGACCGCATTAGGAACGCTCTCCGCAACACTTCACGCGGCTTTCCTTTTTTGATCTTGACCGCTATGCGGCCTTTATTCTTTCCTGCTTTGGCTCGGGTCACACCGAATCGATGCAGGGGTATTTCAGCGCCAGTCGCTTTTAATATGGAAAATATACGTGGATTTTTATGCCATCCCTTAATGACCTTTACCTGCTCATTATAGGTTTTTGCTTTGATATTCCATTCGCCGAGTATCGACTTCCGAACAGCCGTATTCACTTGAGCAGCAATCTTATTTACAGTACTGGCTGAAGCTCTATTTGCGACCTCATCACCGAGCAATTCACGTAGCGCCTCTATACCTGAAATTTTGACCGGATCATCAGCCATTGTATTCATCCAGTTGCCACAGGCTGAAATAATCCACCCACCACACCACCCGCTTACTGGTATCGAGGATATTGCCCTTTTCATACGATATCGGGCTGATATTGTCGGGGTCTGGACTCCAACCCATTAATACTGCTTTAACCGCATCGCGCAAATCTTCCAGTGGCTCTGAGTCATCACTGGCCGCTTGACAGGCATACATCACTGCAAAGGTTTTACCCGCCTGCTGAAGCACACCATTAACTTGCTCATTCGCTTCGCTGGTTTCTTCCTTGGTATAGACAAAGCAGATCGGCAGATCGTTATCCACTTCATTATCAGGCAATGCCACCAGGCTTTTTGCTGCCTCAACATTACCATGCAGTAAATCGACCTCAACTTTTAGGCGATTCATAATCGGGATGAGCCTCATGCTTTTTCAATCTCCATGATTGTCCATCCATGGCCGTCGGGCTCATTGGTCAATACTTCGTAAGTGATACCGCCATGCTTTAACACATCGCCACGCTTGATGGATTTCAGATCAGTGGTTAACCCTTCGGCTGTGATGGTTTCAGTTTTAACTTCATAACCATCAGCATTTTCTGTTTCAAAATCGGTATTGATGGCCACTGTAACCGGTACCGGGCCTGTTGGACTTATCCAGATCACGCCTTCATCAGCAATCTCCAGACAGGCTTTATTCAGATCATCAAATGGAAAGCTCATACCTTACCTGCTTTACGGACCTTAACCATCACATCATCACTGACCACATCACCATCACTATCAGTCAGCAGAATAGTCACTTCATAATCCTCCTCATCCGTGCCGCCGCTCGCCTTAAACGCGACCTTTAAGCCGGTTATGCTTCCCGCAACAACAGTCATAGCCTGAGAACCTTCTACCAGCCCCACAGTTGACGAAGCAACATCATCCACGCTCTCAATGGTCTTTCCAGTAGCGATCACTTTGCTGAAATCCACCAGAAAGGTACGCTCCTCAACTGGCCGCTTCACTTCATAAATCAGCCCGCTTAATGAATCAAAGTTTGAAGCCATCAGTTTCGTCCGGATAGATAAAAAGTTGTGCCGCGTTTAGGCAAATTTAACATTGTTCTTCGTGCTGGCAGCACCATCAACTGACCCAAAACCTCGGCATCGATTAAGAATAAATTTGTTGTTTCCAATCGGCTCGGGCTAACCAGGTCATCTACAGTCAACTGATTTGCCTGAGTCAGCGAACCGCTATCCAGTCGTGCAGCAGACCACAACGAGTCAGGTGAAACCAAAATCGCCATTGTAAGTTGAGCCGCTGATAACTTAGATGGTGAAAATACCCCATCAGGCTGCAGCACATTTGCCTGCGTAATCACTGCAGCATCTAATCTGGACGCACTCAGCAAATCGGCAGGTGCTAACTGATTCGCCTGAACCAGCAAAACTGAATCCAACCGGGTACCGCAACGCAAACCCTCCGGGCTAATTGAGCCCTGGGCAATCAGTGTGGCCACACTTAACCGACTGACTGAGCGGGCATCATCTGGGCTGATAATATGATCTTGTTTTAATGCTGACGCATCGAGCCGACTTACCGATCTCGAATCCGCTGGATTCAACAAACCGTTTTGGGTCAAGCTAGATGCATCCAGATCACTGACAGAGGCTAAATCAGCCGGTGAAATAATATGGCTTTGCGTTAATAGTGATGCTGCCAACCTGCTCGCAGATCGAGCATCATCCGGATCAAGGTTATTTGCCTGCGTTAAGTCAGTGGCATCCAGTACTGTTTCTGATCGGGCATCAGATGGACTGATGATATTCGCCTGGTTAATCTGAACCGTATCCAACCGACTGACTGAGCGGGCATCATCTGGCTGTATTGTGTGAGCCTGCGTTATGACTGGTGAAGCCAATTGGCTGGCTGAGCGTAATGATGCAGGTGATAAGGTAATACCTGATGGCTCAGTAGCGCCTCCACCCCACCCCAGCGGTTGATACCCTAAAGGATAAAGCCCAAGCATTAGACTGCCTCAAGTGTTTCAATAAACCCCTGAGCAGCTGCTTTGCATTGCGTCCAATCTGTGCATGCAGCCACTGCCTCATTGCCAGCATCGCGCGTGTTTTCAATAACAAACATTTTGTTATCCCAAAAGCTACGAATGGCGATGATTTCATCAGCAGCCACTTGACCCGTTACACCGAACCGGACTGCACGTGCATTCACGTATTTGTATTGCTCGATGTCCTGTTCCGGATAGCCCGCTAATTTAAACGCGGCACAATCTTCATATTTGATTTTGTACGCTTCGGTTTGGAACGGAATATCAGTGGCATAACGTAAACGAGCGGCGGCGGCTGACTGATTAACCAGGGCAATGGCATCAGCTTGTGCGAATGGCAAAGGGTCAAAACTCTCATAGAGCGCTTCAACTTCTGCTTTGGGCGAATATTTAAAAACCCCATCATCTGTTTTAACTGTAAATCCAGCAGATTCACAAGCCTGAATGAAATAACTACCTTTTTGATTTTTATCAAGGGACATAAGCCAACCCCACTACAAATCCTCTAGGAGACTGTCTGGCAGCAAAAGTTTCAGCTGTGACATCCGATGGCAGTTCTGTTTGTCCCGTTATCCTTAAAGCAGACGCGCCGTTATTATTAAAAGCCCACATCCCTGCTGCACCACTATGAGATCTTTGCTCTGAACGCTTAACGGTTACCGTGGTATCTTCTGTCCATAAAGCCGTCCAATACCTTCCCGGAGGAAGTATTTGCGGAGAAACGCTAACAAGTTGTGTCCCGCTTACGGTTGCATCAAAAGTTGCCTTTGCAATCAGCTTCCCTGGCAAGCCTGATTTAGAACCAAAAACCGTAGAGTCTGCACATCTATATATTCCAGCCTCTATAGTTGACAACGCAGCACCAGCTGTCTCTATGCGAATGGCTATGCGATTAAAGGCAAAAGGTGATGCATATACTGCAGGGCTAAAATAAGCTGCTTCACTAGCCTCAGTGTTAGTATCCCCCGCCATTGTTATGACGTTATCAGGACAAATAACTCCTAATGTGGAACCTATACCGGGATCATTAAATGATTCAAACCCTAGCGTATATTCATCTACACCAACTAATATCTGATGAGTACCAGCGGGCAATGTGATGTTAGATCCAAATACTTCGTTGCGAACGGTGCCATTCCAGTTTAGAAAATCATTGCGCGTTAATGTGCCTGCTGTTGAATTAAAAACAAACTGGCCTGAAATTCTTGTGATTCCGTCTGAGGCTAAAAGCATCATTGGGATAACAGCTCCATCAGCATATGCATCAGCTATTTCTATGGTATCCAGCCCAGACTCTAAAGCATAAGAACCCGTTAGCGTTAAAGTATCTGCCGTACCTGTGCAGGTCTCACCAATAACCAGGCCTTTTATGTTCATCAATCAGTCTCCAGCGCCAAAATCAAACCGGATCGCCATTCTCAAAATCAAAGTCATTGGTGGAAACAGTACCGCCCGATGTCAAAGCCTGAGTGGTTACAGTGGTCACCATAAAATCTGTACCATCATCGACCACAACATGATCTGCATCGCCTGATGTATCGATATCCAAATCAGCCTGCCCAGCCACTGTCACTTTGCGGCCATCCACATCACCATTGGCTTTTGAGAAATCACCAGAATCAATAACAATACTGGCCAGTGCAAACGTAGCAATCTGGGCGTAACTGGTTGGCTGGCCAGCACAGATCGTGAGCGTAGTGCAGCTCGCAATTGCATCCAGGGTGCCGTCTAAAATTCCATCACTCGCTGATTTTCCCATTACGCTTCTCCTACGCCATTCATCAGTTTTACGTTATCCGGAGACAGCACCGCTTTACGATGCACATCACGTGGCTGCGTGGCGACTTCACCGCTCGCATCTTCTGCCCAGCCCATAGTGCAAAAGTGCTCACCCAACGCACGCGGTACCGGCAATTCCTTGCCACGATATTTCACCCCGTTATGCAGTACTGGCTCCAACATATTCACCAGCATTTCATTTTGATCTGTGTCATTGCCCATCGTCTTTTCCTCATCGTGATCAACAGCCATAAAAAAACCCGCTCAAGATCTAAACGGGTTTTGATTTGGTTGTTGGTTTAATTAAGCGATTGCGCCAGGGCGACCGGTAAATAATGCCTTGCACGTTGTTTCAGTATTAGCGCCATCAGCTGCAGCAATAACACTACCGCTCACATCACCTGTTGCCGGAGTGGCTTGATTATCATCAAACTTGCCCACAGAGACATCCCAAATCAGTGATTCACCTTGCTTGAACACGGCAGCACTGACTTTAGGCACTTCAAAAACGCCAGCAATCTGAACGGCACCTGACGCACCATTTGCAATATCTACCAATGCCACAGCTAATGTAGCATCTTCGGTTGCACCTAACTTCACCACTGCACCTGATGCAATATCAGAGCCCGTGGCATTTGTGTAATCAAGCACGTTACCGGCCTGAATGAAATTTTTAGCCATTTTTTGATCCTCAAATTCTGGAAATAAAAAAAGGCCGTCCATGACGGCCTGGTTAATTGCGATTAGTGATTAAGGTGCAGCGCCGGCGTTTTTGTATGCACCTTCGTAACCGATAGCCGCAACACCGTAATCCAGACGGACTTTGTACATCACACCATCCTGTGAGAAGCCATCTTTCATTTCCAGATACGGTTCTTGATTGCCATCAAGGAAGCCGACCTCAATCACTGGAGCATCAGCAGGATCTGCAAACTCATACCATTCGTTGCCGGTAATACGTGGCGAATCGATAACATCAGAAAACAAACCAAGCACCATGTTTGGTTTTTGCAGTTTATTGGCTGTATCTGGATCATATTGTGATTGGTTAATAGAGCGAGCCTGACCACCTGTACCCATACCGCCAAGGAAGATTTCAGGACGAATATCAAGGAAATCATTACCGCTGATATCTTTCTGCTGAGCCATTGCAATGCGACCGGCTTCAATGGATAGCATAGTGGGCACCGCTGCAGTGCCTGCAAGATTGCCATGGCTAGCGTGGAATAAAGCAATGCCATCACTTAACACAGGATTGCTAGCCAGTAACGCATAAACATCACTTTCAACTGTGCGTTTAGCTGCGCGACCCATTTGCTGCAACAAGTCAATAAAGGCGCCCAAATCATCATTGATGATCATTTCACGGCTAACACCGATAATGTTACCCTTAGTGCCCAGTGTGATACTTTCTTTCACCGCATCACTGATGGTTTTGTTTTTGAACTCATTGTTTTCCGATTTAGCATCCAGATTACCAAATGAGCCAGTGCGGTAGCGACCATGAGCCCGGAAATCACTTAAATCGCCCGTTCTGCAGAAACGTGACCAGGTATCAGCTGCTTTTGCATAAGCCGTTAGCAAAGTTTTATGCATGACGTTTTCAAGCAATATCGGAAAGTCGCTAGTGGAATGGGTGAACGCTGCGCCAACCACTTCACGTTTATCCATGCCGCGATGACTTACACCACCCAACTCCAGCGAAGCACGTGCCAAATCCATCAAGGTCGAGCCATTAAACGGATTTGATGCGTCGCGCTTTTCAATGCCCGAGCGAGCCATAATAGCCAGACCGGCCGCCTCGACAAACTTCTCACCTTCGGTTGCACCGACTGTGATTTTTGTATTTCCTGCCAATGGTCCACCCTCTGTTCCTAAATGTTTCAACAGGCGATCGCCTGCTGCTTGAACATCGATATTTGGATCATCTAACACTTGATCCATCAATGCTTGAACGCCAGTACGATCTTTGAATGGGTCAAATGTGGCACGCACTTCTTGACGGCGACCTTTTTCTGCAGCCAATACCTCAGATGGGGATTTGGCTTCCACTTTTGGTTCGGTAGTAGTTTGCTGTTTTGGATCTGTTACAGCTGGATCTGTTGTGGTTGCAGCGACCGGTTCAGGATTGGTCGCTGTTTGCGTTTGCTTTTCAGGCATTTTAGTTTCCTCACGATTGAGATGATTAGCAGCGACCCACGCCGCTGGGGGTGAAAACCGATCTAACTTCACAGCAGATGCGGCGATTGCAACAGCTTCGGTTATCTCAGTGGCGAATCCGTCACTTAAGGCTTCCTCAGCGGTGTAATAATGATCAGCGCCATCTTTTACCAATGGCTCTATTTGTTCTCTGCTTTGCCCTGATCGCATGTATGAAGTCATCATTGCTTCAGCGAAGCGATCTAACCGCTCAGCGCTTTCTCTGTGCTCCATCGCATTGCCGTATGTGCCGGTGATGGGTGCATGAATCATTAAGAGGCTATTCTCAGCGGCATATCTTTCATCACCTACCATGTAAATAAGTGACATGGCGGACATACACACGCCATCGTTATAGGTAAAGATTTTTGCGGGATGCCGATCAAGTGCGTTAAATATCGCGATAGCATCAGCGACGGACCCACCATAACTAAACAAACGCACATCAATTTCAGCTGCATTGATAGCGGCTATCTTGGGTACCAGGCTTTTTGCATCATTACTTTCATCAGCCCAGAAATCTTCTCCGATATCGCCATAGATATAGAGAACAGGACGCTCGCCAGCGAGGGCTTTAATTTCATAACGATTTTGTTTAGCCATATGGCCTCCAATAAAAAACCCGCCGAAGCGGGTTTTGTTTTAACTTTTAAGTTTTATTTAATCTTCTTGATACCAATCTATGAGTTCACTCAATGCCATCCCGGCAGCAACGTCAATTCCTAAACGAATTGCAGCCTTTTCTCTTAACTCTCCTTCAGTAAGACCATCGATAACGGTTAGAGCGTCACGAACGGGCTGAGTAACAAGATCAGCGGTTTTCTTCAGAGGGTTCTCGGCAAAATCCGATATCTCATTTAATAAATTACCAAACACTTTTTATTCTCCTAAATCAGGATCAAATATAAGATCTGGAACCTGTTTGTCATATTTAGGATCGGTGGTGAACACTAACCCTCGCTCATCAGCCTCTTTGCGCCAGGCTTCAACCTCTTCCATGATCTGATCGGGGTTTCCACCGCGCTCACGAATCGATTGCTGTGCCGATTTATGACCAGAACGTTCAGCCCGTTCCAGAGCCTTTTCCTCTTTATCAGGATCAATCCATGGCATTGCTGGGCCGCGTGCCTCAGCATCATAAAGCGTGTTTATATCAATATCGCGAGGGACCTTTAAGACACCCGAGAGAATAGCGATTTCAAGAAAGCGTTTATAAACCGGATAACTCACCTGGCCTGCATATAAATTTGTTAATGCTTTGTAGCTGATGTACCCCTCTACAAGCTCCTGACGCTGGGCCGAATAGGTACCATCATATTTACGATTAATGCTGGACGATGTGGTGCGAGATCCTACCGCCAACATCCTGACCATGGCATCGCGAAAACCTTCAAGCAATGAAGATGGGCGATTGCTATCCACAGTGCCTATTTCTTCACCTGGCTTGAGCCGATCAAAAATTAACCCGGGCTTAACATTAAATGATCTGTCTGCATCGTCGGTTGGAGCCGTGTAGTCTTCCGCTGTGCCTTTTTTGATATAGGCACACATAGCCGCAGCAATTCGAGCGGCTACCCGCTCTGATTCTTCGTAGTCTTTAATGTCTTCAATGCGGGTCAGCATCGGCGCAAAAATGGAAACACCTCGGGCCTGTTTGAAGCGTTTTACAATTTTGGCATGAATAATCCGCTCAGCAGGTACTCGCTTGGTGCGTAGGCTCACGCTGATATAGTTCATATCGCCCGGGTGATCAAAATACAGATGATAAGCAGTCGGCCTACCCCATGCATTACGCTCTACGCCTTGCGTGATACCTTTGTTTTTATTTTCCAAATCATAGGGCAGCAAATCAGCTTCAATCATCTCAATTGAATAGGGAACACGTGTATTGTGATTAAGGTCGGCGCGATACCCCTCAACATGCTGAATTAAATATTCACCATCGCGAAACCATGCGCGAGCACCTAGCCTTTCCGCTGCGGCCCATGTTAGCTCACCAGTCACTTCAGGTTTTTTCTTCCAGTCCTTGTAAAGGTCATTGATCTGTTTTGCAAAGTCTTTATTTAGCTTGCCATCTTTGTTTTTTGTCAGTGGTTCAATACTGATACCATCGGGCCCAATAACGTTATCGACCAGCGTAGCCAGAATACCTTCAGCCAAATCATAGTTTTGCTCTTGCACTCGAGCATAACCACGAATACGGGACCCTGCTTTGTAGGTTAATGCGTCGCCGCTGCGATTATCTGGACGGCCCTTTCTGAGCCTGGACGGTTCAGCTGATTCATATGCCGCCATCGCATGGCGATATTGCAGGCGTTTAAAAGCTGCTCTGGGTGAAAACCAGCCAATTGCTCTATCGATAACTTTCATTATCTAAAGTCCGCAACACTATAAAGCGTACTTCCGCCTGATTTTTTGGCTGTTTCTGAGCTGACTTTTTGCTCCCACTCCTGACGGCCCCTTCTAATTTCAGCCAGGTTTTCACGTGTCAGACTTCGGCCATTAAAACTGATCACCTTTCCCGCTAAGAGATCTTTCTCTGCCTGTATGTAAGCGGCTAACATATCGGTTGCTATGGTCATTTAATCCACTCATCGTCGTGTTCGTGATTAATCCAACTGTCAGCTGCAGGTGGCATTAGTGATTGTTGTTGAGTTTTAATTTCTGGCTTTTTGTCATCGGGGAAATACACCAGGTTGTTTTCATCCCAACCTTTCGCCCAGTCTGGTGGTGCATCCCAATTAATCACAACAGCTTTATCTTCAATCAATTTTGCTTTTAAAGCCGCGTCAGCGTAGCCAATCAAGTCAAATGATTCGTTAGGGCGTTTAGATGGGTTTTCCCACCCGGATTCCGTTTTAACTTCCGCTGTGAGCTCTTCATAAAACGACAGATCCAGCCAGTCAGGAAAATGAATATAACCATTGCCCGGGCGATCACGACCCAGATCATTACTGACGGTATCTTTCAGAATCGTCGTATTTAAAATCCAAACCGGTACCTCACCGCGAGCGTTGGCTTTTTTCTTGGACTTGTCGGTGTTTTCTGGGTAGCTTTTCCGGACAGTTGGTTTGTTTGCGTTGGGTCTGGGCCGCTCACCTTTGATCAGTATAAAATCCTTATGCTGTTGATTCTTTCTCAGATACCGCCAATAGTCATAAGCATTCTCAGTTACGCCATCCTTACCCGCCGAATCACATGCTGTTTTTAAAAGCTTCATTACCCTGCCGGAGTTGTCTCCCAGCGGGTAGGTTGATGACAGTACCTTTTCAGATATTAAATGCCAGTCTTCGGCAAACTTATCAGGGCTACATGGTACCGGCTCATCGTTTTCAATACGTTTTGAAATCCTGATTTCATATCGGTCAATGATCCAGCGTTCTTTATTTAGCCCATAACCGGTTATCTGGACAACAAAACCACGTGATTGAACGTCGATTGCTGCAATAATAAATCTGCATCCCTCAGGGATATGTTTGACTGGTAGATCCTCAGCACGTCGCTTGTAATCTTCGGCGCTAATATCGGAAACGCTATTGCGCGAAACATATGGCGCCCCGAAATCAACATTGATACAGGCTTTTAAATTCTGCTCTTCGCCGGTAATGTCATATTCACGACTACCGTTTAAAAACTTCTGAGCCATTTCCTCAGGGTTTGAGTAAGCAGCTAAAATGCCTGGAAACCAAAAAGAAGCAATGCGAGACTTACGCGGCACTCCAACAAGTTTTCCATCCTCAACACTGCAACCTTGCGGCACCCAAAGACCCGATTCAGGAGCGTTCATTTCTCTTTTTTTGTTGATTGGAATCAAGCAGCCGTTTGCAGCACAAACAAAAGAGACTTCACGGTTCATATCAGTGATAGTCGCACCGAACATATCTTTAGAAAAATTAAAATCCAGCCCTTTTTCATCAGGTGGCGGCATAAAATATTCACCACACTCCGGACACTTAACATACCATCGCCGCATATCCCCCATGTTGTAGAGTGATAAGGCCCCAGCGCAGGGCGGTGCAGCATGTTCTTTACCTTGTGGTGGTCGCCAGCTTGGGTCCTCAACCTTGTAACCAGGTGAGGTATCAACAACTGACATGCCCCGACTCATGAATTTGGTGGTTCGCTTGCTACCTTGTGCAAATACTGAACCTTCACCACCGACATCCTGAGTCATCCGATCGTAATCGGTCATCAGCATGTATTTGAGTGGTTTACCTGAAAGCTCGTTAATTGATGGCCAGCGCTGGAATAGAACTGAACCAGATCTAAAAACCTTATCAAATGTGTTGTCGCTTTTACTGCCTGAGGCCAGCTCCTTTTTAAGTTCGGGACTGTCACGAAAAGCCCTTTTAACAACTTGAGTATCGAAATCGCGCGCTGTACCTTTCGTTGTCTGCAAAATCATGAAGTCTGACGGATCACACTTGATGATGTAAGCCATGAAACATGTGATCAGACCCTGCGTTTTACCACTTTGAGCAGGGCCAACAAATATCACTGCATCATAATGCCGACTGGTGAGCAGGTTCATTGGCTCAACCATGTAAGGCGTTAACTCAGGGTCCCAGTCTGTTACTGCACCACTGGCGGTTCTGACTTTTACATATTTCTGAGCTGCCTCAACTACGGTAATTCGTTCGCGAGGTCTCACCATTGCAGAAACTTCACGGCGAATATCACGCGCTAATGAAAGCCCCACTATTCAAGTTCCTGTAATTTGTCAGCCCACTTCACTCGAAGCGCATCAACCTTTTCCTCGACCTTGGTAATAATTTCTGGTGGCAAACCGAAATCGCGTTCAAGTTCATCAGCCAATGAATCGAATATTGGTAAACCAGCCATAATCACTTCAACCAGTTGTTCGCGACAATCATCAACACTAACAAGAAAGCCTTGTTCTCGCTGCAGCTTTGTTTTATCCAGTTCAGCTGCATAATGATGTCGCCGGTCTGATGGCGCCATTAAATCAGGATTATTATTGCCTGGCGTTGCTTGTGGCAAAAGAATTGCCATGGCTGCATCTTTTACTTTGTAAACTGGATGACCACGACGCTCACCGGACGGTCTGACGTTAGCATCAGATAATCGCTTACCCACAGTTTCACGGGCAATACCAAATTCACGAGATAATTGATTTAATGACCAACTAAAATAATCATTTTGTGTGAGCACATCTGCAGTCATACAAAATTACTCTCAAGCTTACAATCAATAAAACCTCTTAAAGCCAGTATTACCAACACTTTACAAGGGATACACTCCTATGCAGTTGAGAGCCATAGGGGCAGAAAAATTCAAAAATATCGCGAGTGAATTCCCCCGCGTGGGTGCTAGAAGCTCCGGAAGGACCCAAAAGTTTTACTTCTGTGAGGAATCACCTCTTCCCCTGTAAAATTCAGACTTCGCCTGGTTTGCTCTAGCATTGCTACGGTAGGTCAGGATGATGCAGACAATTGAAACCAAGCCCAATGCAATCCCGACTGTCATGCTAATCATCTGCAACAATGTTGCACCTGACACTGCCAGACCAAGACCACCAGCCACATAACTTGTGACACTCTGAGGATCCACACTTGTCATATCTTCTAACGCCATGACCCGCCCTAATTAGCTAAAGAAAAATGACTGGCCAACAAAAAAGCCCCAACTGAATTAACAGTCAGGGCTTTAATTTGATGCACCAATCGGCACGTTATGGCGAAACTTAAACTCTTTTGCGCGCACTTGCAAATGTTTTTTTAATACACTTCATGAGAAAGCATCTTAATCGCTTGAGCCACGCGACCTATACAGCGATCAATCGCTCGATTAATAACTGTGTGATGAAAACCCAATTTAGCGCTAATTGCGCGAACTGAGCAGCACTTACCATTTTCACCAGGCTTGTAATACAAACCGACAATATCGCGGTCTTGATGATGCAAATCAACCACTACACGACCAACTATCTCAACCAGCACGATATCGGTATCAATCTCCTGCCCTCTGGCCCGCAACACAAAGGCCGAGCTTTTTGGATAAGCTCTTGGTCCATAAAGCCTATCCATTGCACCCCATAATTTTAAACAATCATTAGCAAACTCATCATCCGCAGGATGTGTACTCACCTCAACTCCAGAGCGGCCAGCCTGCATCAGTGCTGCCCCTCCTGACTACCCAACCCAACCATCTTGCGAATATCAGCCAACTTGGCCCGACCCACATCATGATTGCGTGGTACCGGTTTCATTTCCGCTTTCAATGAATCACATACTGCAAGGAAGGCTGATAAATGTGGTGGTACCGCATTATTCTCAATGCAGTGCTTAGCGGCCATTAACACCAAATCATTACCGTAATATCGCAGCGATAACAGCCACTCACCCGCCAAAGTATTGCAACCATCCTGACTACCAACCCGGCGCCGGAACTCATCCTTGTAGGCATCGAGAAACAATTTGAACACCTGATCAATCACCTTGTAGCCAACTGGTGGACGGATAGTTTTATCCACCTTTTCCTGACCCAACCGGGCCATGCTTAACATCTGCTCACGCCCTGATTTTTTCATTGCTCACCCTCCAAGATACCCGCCTGACGCATTAACTCTTTTCGTCTTGCTTCCTCAGATTCTTTCTTTTGCTCACGCTTAGCCTTTTCAGCTGCTCGCTTAGCCTCAGTGATAGCGTTTGCATCAGCCAATGCCTTTCTGAGTTTTTGCCGAAAATCAACTGACGCACTCTCTGAAACACTTATCTGCATCCCATGACCAATGCGTAAAACATCAGCTTCATCGGTCTTAGGTGCAGGCAATTGATGTAACGCCTGGTCATGTGAAATCAAACCAGAATACTCAGCCTTACGGATCGTCTGCTCGCGCAAATCAGCATCAAAACCAAGGCTTAAACTTGGTTTAGCCCTCAAACCTCTCAAGCGCGCCTCATCTAGCAATCTGTTGTAAAACTGACGAAACGCCATACGTGCACCAATCTCGTCACCAGAATCGAAAGTGGGCTTGCAATGGAACCATGCTGCTTGCATTTCCTCAGTCCAGATAACAGAAACACTCTCATCAGCCGCCTTAATGACCTGTGGCCATGCCTCATCAGCAGATAAATGCCCATCCTGCTTGTTGATTATTTCGATGATATCCACTGGCTTTGGTGCAAAACGTGATGTAGCAACATGAATTTTTAACGCACGTATTGCCTGAGCTAGCGAGAATGGTGTCAAAACCTTCATCCAGATATTGAAAACACCCTCCTCCAGTGGTGGCTTATCGAAAATCGACAAAGCATCACAAAGCGCAACATCGAATTCTTCACGGTCTTCAATTCTCACAGCACTCGCTCCCCATTCACGTATGGCATACCAGAAAACTCGCCCGGTCGTCGTGTGGCTGTTTTCTTTCCACCAAACTGCTGCTGCCGTTTATGCCAGCCTCTGGCGGCCATCTGCCAATCACGCATTGGATTTCGTCCTACTCGCCAACCATTGCTGGCGTAGTATTCAAAAAAACCTGTCAGGTTGAGTTTGTTCTCTCGAGCGAAATCATCGATTTCCATTTCAGTGGGCGGCTCGAATTTTTTCGAGCGTGCTGTCTTTTTCTGATCTTCTGGTAGTGGGATGTTACTGGTAGTGTTATATGTCGGATTTAAATCCGAGTTATTTTCGGATTTATTTCCGAGTTTATTCGGATTTATTTCCGAGTTATGGTCAAAACTCGGATCTATTTCCGAGTTTTCAGCAAAATCCGGATTTAAATCCGAGTTTTCAGGCTCAAAATAATCGACTTGCACATCATCAGGCGCACTAAACTCGGATCTATTTCCGACATAGTAGCTACGACCTAAATCAGTCAAACTAACCAAATCCTTTTTTCCTGACTTAATGAAATTAATTAACCCCAAATCAGCCAACGCTTTCAAATGCCTATAAACCGTATCTGCTTTCAGATTCAACAGCTCCAGTTCATCCGCTATTTTCTGTCGCGACACCCAAAAATAAACCGAACCATTAACCACCTCAGACCGCGCCCACGTGGAAAGTCCTGTCAATAAATCGAATATCAATGCCTGATTAATATTTTGAATCCCGAGAGCGAGCGCACGCCTCTGATCGACATGAATTTGATACTTCATATAAACCGCCAGATATATTTATAACTTTGAAGAAAAGTCGCGAACGACAGACAAATAAAAGAGCTGAAATTAATAGCTAAAAATGGACCGCAAGGCATCAGGATTTACCTGCCAAATAACGCCGCTGCAACTCGCGCGAACACTTAGGATGTGGCGTGCTGGAATGCTTTTTTAGCCCGCAAACCGGGCAAAACTGACGAACAATTAACCCGGGCGACTCATGCCGGGCGGCATCAGCACGATGCCCCTTATCGCGAGCTGTTTGGGTGCTCATGTTGCGAGACATCAGCTGTTTCTCTCCACCGCTGCCGACTCGGCCATCAAAGCACAATACGCAGCAGCATCCTCATAATTATCCAGCTTAAAATTACCCTGCTGACAACGCACCAACTTGAGCAAAACCATAAACAACCAGCCACGCTCATCGCTATCGATTTGACCGTCACCAGTAATCGCCTTAAAGGCTGCAACGGTTGCAGGAATCGAACGCTCACCGCCAGGCGTGTCATACATCGATTCGCGATCGATCATGTGCTGCTGAGCAGCTGCCAAAACATCCTTAGCAATAACCTCACTCAAAACAAAACCTCCAACCCTTAACCACTAAATCAAACGGCAAGCGAAACAACCACCAAGCCAACTGAATAAAAAACACCGTCAAGCAACCCAGCAACGTGAAACACACAACCACCAACGTACCCAGTAACTCAAACGCAGCTACCAACCACTGAAACCAAGACTGATACCGCATTAATCTTCCCGCCTACGGCCAGAGCGCACCCGAACACGCGGCGCACGGACTCGATAACGGGCAAAAGGCTGCTCACTATCAGTCGGTTCAGACTTCAGTAAATCTTTGGCATAAGCAGGAGACGGCAACAAGCACGAACCACCCAACGTCACCACCAGGCACAAACACAACACCTGCTCATAGCGCAAAATGCCCTTAATCACCGCAATGGCGATGGCGCTTATCGCGTTATCAGCGTCTAGCTTAGAAATCGCGCTATGTAACTGGCCGTTAATCGTCGCCTTGGCTCGGTGACGCAGTTTCGCCGTCTCATCGCGTGTATGGCCCTCAGCGGTAGACGCCAAAGTCTCCGTTTCGTGAGGTGTCAAATAATCATTAATCGGCTCGTAAACCACACGGTACTGACTCATGGAAAAATCCTTTTTGAATATATCGATCCATGCGAAACCAGATCGAGGGGATCAAACTGCAACCACTGGAATAAAAAAGGCGACCGAAGCCGCCAAAGGACACCCCGATGAAAAGTAAAAGAAACACCGAAATGAGAGAGAGTCATGCTGCTAAATCAATTAGTTCTTGGTACAGCTTTGCTATTGAAGAGGCTGTAGAGGCTTTCATGTCATGATGGAGATCGCGCAAAATTCTGGATATTGTGGGTTGCGAAACGCCGGTTTGAGCAGCTATGAAATTCTGCGTATAGCCGGCATCCAAAAGCTTTTGAATTTGTTGTTTTGTGTTCATGAGTTGGAATATATACGTTTACGTATAGATGGTCAATACGTATGCGTGGCTACTTCTAAATTATGCGTGGGTGCATAATTATGAACATGGCCATAAAACAATACTTAAAAGAAGAAATGAATAAAGCGCATATAACTCAATATGCGCTCGAAAAAATCTCTGGTGTTCCGCAACCAACTATTCAGAGAATTTTAAAAGGTAGCGATCCAAAAGTAAGTACTGTAAAGAAATTAGCACAAGCTCTTAATGTATCTACTGGTTCGCTAATTGAAGGAAACGAAGAAAATAAAGTTGCAGAATTAAGCCCCGAATACCTTAAAAATATAGATAAAGAAATTCTTCCTGATAATATTTCTAACTTAATATCATTTGCCAGCCCCAACACTCATAAAGTTTTATTGGAATTACAAAAAGCCTATGAAACGGGGAATCTAACTGATGCAGATATGGAGCTGCTTGAATCTATAGCACGGCGTTTGGCCGGTGATTAGAATTGGCCGAGTTGTTAATATTGTCGGCAAGGCACCTTCCGGTAAGTTTGATGCGCATTTGGCTTATATAAATATGGGTGATTCTGTTCCGGAATGTAGGGCCTACATAAAAGAATTACACCCCAGCCAACTGATAATTGAACTTGTCTGCGCCATTCTAGGCAGGGGTTTAGGTCTTCCAATACCAGAGCCAGTTATCGCATATAGCGAAGACGGGAAGAAACAATTGTTCGCTTCCGTTGAGGTGAGCTATCCGGACCTTAATCAGTTTGTAGAAATGCGTGATACTGAAATTATAAACACGCCTCAAAACTTAATTATTTTCAATAAGATTGCTGAATGGAGTGATATTGTATTAGCTATTACATTTGATGAATTAATAGCTAATGGAGATAGAAATACTGGGAACATCTTGTTTGATGGCGTGAGTTCTTTCACTTTGATAGACCACAATTTAGCAATGAGAGCCCCTTTCGCTCCTTATTTCACGATTAATAATCAGCTAATGAATATTAAATTATTATTTACGAAGGACGAACTTTCAAAACAAAGGCTTAAAAATTCTATTAATCAGATTACCAGGGATATTCCTAAAAATTTAATAATTGATGTGCAGAAATGCTTGTTATCGGTAAATGGTCATATAAATATTGACTTACTACACCCTATTATTCATTTTTTGGAAGAGCGTATACTGAATCTTTCCGATATCACAACTAGAAAAATTGAAGTGAAACAAAAAACTTTATGTTAGAGAGTGTATTTGCACAAGGCTTGATTCCTGAGCTTCCCGATTTTCGGGCGGCCTATCGTGTCGCTTATTTGGAGCCTATTCAGTTATCAGGAGAGCGTTTTGCTGTTGCAGTTTTAGTTCAGTCACATAATGAAAATAAGGTTTTACAACTAATCAGCCATCAAAAATTACAGTGCATGTTTGGAGATCTTTATTATCAGGTTAGCAATATAGTTTCATTAATTGTTGAGAGTGCAGAGGCACATCTAAATAATTCAGAAATGATTGCTGACTGGGTGCCACCATTAAGCGGTGTTTATCTTTCTGACGTTAAGATTACACGATCAAGTAAGGAAATGCTTGGGGTTTTGAGTCAGGCAATTACTTCTCATTCGAGCTTATATAGTGGAGATATTGTCAAAGATTTAACAAGCCCACAAGGCTTAGTAGAGGACTTTGAAAAACAAACCGGCAGACTTATAAGCGAAGTTAAAAAAAACTTGGACCAAGGTTTTGAGTCACGGTTTAATCAAACGGTTGATATATTAAATATCAACAATAAAATTCAAGTTGATTACCTTGGTATAAAATACTGCGCTGCAATCTCAAACCTAAACGTAAAGCATTACAAAACTGCCCTTGATCGATCTAAGATTAAATTATTTGACATTGAAAGGTTGAGAGAGCACCGCGAAAGAGAACAGATTAACACCTACACAGAATACGGTTTGCTTGTGTGTTTAAATAAAAATAGCAATACAAGCCGTGACTACGCACAACAGCTTCATGGCTGGGGTAGATCTATTGGTGTTTCTGTTGAGCTTAGAGATTCACCCAAGGGTTTGGCAGAAATTATTAAACAAAAAGAAGCAGCTTAATTAGTCACAGTCTTTTAGAGCCTCAACCCATACATAATTTTCAGTACCAATTTTATTCACAATATTGGTTATATTACATCCAGTAACTTCCTTGGCGGCAATTGCGTAATCCTCCCAGTGCCTGAGCGTGCTACCAGTTTGCATATACCCCTTGCGGATCATTTCAACCTTATTGCCTTGATCTATTACTCTGATTACACGGCCATCAACCTCGACCTCAACTGCATCTTCCCTATTCTGCGCATGAATAAAGCTATTCGCGCAGCCTGATATAAAAACAAATCCAATAGCAATAAAAAAAATCTTCATAAGCCTCCCCCTTTTTTAGGACAGCTTAACTCAATAATTATTTTCATATACATATACGTTTACGTATTGACATGATTATACGTATGCGTATACATTGTACCCACGGTGCCCGAAGAACACCGTCCCGCTCGGAACTCAATCCGACCAAGACCAGGAACCGAGCGGGTTACTTAAAGGGGAAGGTAAATGAAATACACCATCGAATGTAAAAGCCCAGAACGCGACCCATACACCCAGTTACAAAAAATTGACACCACCATCGGTGTGCTGTTTGTGGCTGCATTCTTTATCGCGCTGCTGTTCTGATGAAAGCCAACCTCAAACGCCTCTGGGTTCGCAACGCCGACCCCATCCTGAACACCACATTCGTGCTGGCCGTACTCATCGCCGCACAGGTATTCACCAACATGGTGCCAGTATGAAATCACGCCAAAAGCTGGTATGTGACGAAATCATGTACATCGTTTCAAACGCATACAAAAACGCCGATAACCCATTAAAAGCCCGTTTTGGCATTAAAGGCCTGGCTGAGCGGCTGGATGGTAAAGCCACATTAGAAGAATCAGCAGAGGCGATTCAGCATCTACTCGATGCCGGACACCTGAATAAACAGGGGCAGTATTGTGTTGGTCTGCCCGCTAACCGCAAAAAGGTTTACTCGCTGCATGGTTACGATCCATTTGCATTGATACCCAATAAGAAGCCGTCAGAATCAAAGCGCAACGAGCTCGCCACCTCACAGATTAGCAATGTGCAAAAAATGCACATTGCTAATTCCCCAAAAGATTCGCCAGAAAAGCCAGCGAAAGTCATGACAGCATCTGACGTAATAGCTGGGTCATTCGGTAACAAGAAACGTGAACAAATTAAGCCCAGCAGCGAACCGGACTATGCGGCATTTAACGACGAAACAACACCGTCAGCTGATGGCAACGAATTTCAGTCAATTGAGCAATCTCTCAGCACCCTAAAAGCCAGGCTAAACCGCAAACCAGTCGAAAACCTCACCATCAAACTACGCACGCTCGATGGGCTGGCCAGGCTACTCGACCCAGAAATCAGCGAAGTGCTTAACCAAATTCAAAATGACCTTAAGGAGATAGCCCAGTGAATATTGAGAAACGTGAAGTAACGCAATTGGTTTTAACCAATTTAAAAGCCCTCGATCCAGTAAAGGTATTTGTTGAAAACATAGCGCCAGGGCAAGGGCAAATTACTATCACCTGTTATGGGCAATCTTGGACAGCTTACTGGGGTGGAATGGGCGTGGAATCGCTTGAAGAGTTTTTTACTTCATCCAATGTTTCTTACCTGGTCAACAAGCTCAGCGATGAGAACCCAACAATCGTGGATTTAGATGCTCTGCGTGATGAGGCTGATGCAAAAGGCATACAGTATTACCGCGACGATCTTAATAACGATTATGAGTTTTTAACCCAAATGTACGGACCTGATATGTCGGAATGGCATGACAGTATGCCAAAAACTCAAAATCACAAATATGAATATATTTGCAGAATAGTGTTTGCAGTTCAGAGCGCGCTTAGTGAAATGGCGGTGACAGCATGAAACAAGCCATCAACCCAGAACAAGTAATTCAGCAGCTCAGACGTCTGCAAACCGTATTCGCTAACGAAGAATCCAGCATTGCTATGCGAATGAGTAACCGCCGAGGTAAGCACGGCCTAATCAGCACCGTTGTCGGTTATGTGGTCACGCACGAACGCCTCAGCGACCCCATCATCAGCACATGCCCAAAACCCGCCGTTGATAAGTTAATGGCAAAACGGCACATCACCGGCGTCGAGCAGTACTGCCGGATGTATCTGCAAGGCGTTGCGGCATGACCTACCCATCTGAAGTAATTGAAGATCAAATGGCAAGATTAAAGCTCCTGTTTCGTAATGATTACGTTTATCTAAGTGTTGATATGGAAAAAGGGCCGGACAACGAGGTTGGTTACTCATTTCGTGCAGGAGCTGAGCGGCCACAATCACAGTCTTTTGTAATGGGTAACCCTTCTCTCTCTGTAAAAATTGCGGTAGATAACCTGCTGAAAGAAATGAACATCACGACCGTTCAGCAATACATTCTCATTAATCACACCTACCTCTGCGAGGAGTGTGGAGAGACTTATCACCACCCTTTCAGTGTGACCGAGATTAGTAGCGAATCGAGTTACACCATTTTGAACGCATGTGATAACTGCCAAATGCAGGTTATCCATGAAATTCGGGAACAAGAAGAGCTAATGGCTGAGCAGCACTCAGAAGGCGGTGCGGCATGATCATCCTGCACCCCCTTCTCGACATAGCCCGCGACCGACGCATCGCCCTCGAAAACATCAATCGAGACATCCTCAACATACAAAAGCTGCTTGACAACAACCCACTGCACGCCTGCAAGCGCTGTGGCGATGGCGGAAACCTTTCATGGTGCGAAAAGAAAACACCCGATGAAACCGGGCAACACCTGATTTGCATCACCTGCTTTAACTGCAGCATTCAAACCATTCCGCAAAACTGCTTCACCAACGAACCAGACAGTTTTTTAAGTGCAATTTGCCACACCATCGAAGCATGGAACGGACAAGTTAAATGAGCACCGCCCTCGCGATGGTAAGGCTGGCAAATCGCGACCCCAGCACGCAGGTGGGCAACAGCGTGCAACTGTCGGCGGGGTACTCCTTCCCCGACCTGAAACAGTCGAGTGGTGAGCGTAACTCACCGTGCATCAAATTGATGGCTTGTGGAGGTCTGCTGCAGGCAACCGCTCTACCCTACGAAGCAAGCTATCAATCTAATGCGGTGAATGCACAGGCTGATGTGCAGATCAGAACTGAAGGGAGTGCACTCCCCGTAAACCCGAGCCTCGCGGGCGGTTACGAGAGCAAGCCGGAGACCAGCACCGGCCACCGCAGATTTACAACCCAGAGCGTTCCGCTATTACTGGACGCAGTAGCAACCAACGTGAGCCAGACACTGAGTAGCGGCAGCGGGCTGGACAACAAACATTGGAGCATGTCATGGGCTGGTCAATAGGTTACGACTCAAATCACAAACGCGATATTGGCTATGGCGTGCCAGCGGTATGCGATCACCCAGATTGCAATGCTGAAATTGACCGTGGCCTTTCATATGTCTGCGGTGGTGAACCCTATGGCGGCGAACATGGCTGTGGCCTTTATTTTTGTGATAATCACCGTGAATTTACTGAAATTCCTGTTTGCGACGATCCTAACGTCGAGGGTGATTATGCAAACCTTTGCGAGAGGTGTGTAAAAGGTGAAGATCACTTCCCGCTAAAGCCAGACGTTCAAGAATGGCGCGACTGGAAACGCACCGATCCCAGTTGGGCTCAGTGGCGTGAAGAAAACCCAGAAGAAGCGGCAAAGCTGTGACCACAGAACTCAACTGCTCCCGCTGCCTTCAACCCGTTGGCCAACTCATAGACGGCCACATCGATTACGGTGTGCGCCTGGTCTGTGCCAAATGCGACGACAAAAAGATGAGTGACGGCATACCCCACTCACTGCCCGAATTTCTTCGCGTCAGCCCATCAATGAATCAACACATGGCCAGGGCCGGAAAGGAATCGAAATGAAAGCAATTGATTTATTCGCTGGTGCGGGCGGTTTCTCGATGGGTGCCAAGATGGCTGGAATCGAGGTGGTGTGGGCAGCAAACCACTGGCCAGATGCGGTGCAATGGCATAGCAATAATCACCCCGACACCCAGCACATTTGTCAGGATCTGCACCAGGCTGATTGGTCAAAAGTCCCATCACACGACATATTGCTGGCATCACCCTGTTGTCAGGGCCATAGCAAAGCCCGTGGCAAAAAGAAAAGCAACGCAGAGCATGATGCCAGCCGAAGCACTGCATGGGCAGTCATTTCAGCGCTTGAATTTCATAAGCCATCCGTTGCTGTTGTTGAGAACGTAAAAGAGTTTCTTGATTGGTCACTTTACAACGCATGGTCACTGGCTTTAAAGGCTCTTGGTTACAGCGTAAGCGTTAATATTATCGATGCTGCAGACTTCGGAGCACCACAAAACCGGCAACGCATGTTTTTGGTTCTGTCTCGCAGCCAAAAAGCTATAAAACTAAACCTGAAAAATCAGGATGAAATCCCTTCCAGCAGCTTTATAGATTTTGAAGCTGGAAAATGGCAACCGATTTTTAAGCCCGGTAGAGCTATCGCCACACTAAAAAGAATCGATGCTGGACGAAAACAGCATGGTGATCGATTTCTTATTAGTTATTACGGCAATACAAAGAACGGCCGAAGCCTGAACCGACCAATTGGCACCATCACCACCCGTGATAGATGGGCCATTATCGACGGCGATAAAATGCGAATGCTCAGTCGCTTTGAATGTCGCGACGCCATGTCGTTCCCCAATAACTATCTATTACCTGAGAATCATCGACTTGCAGTTCACTTGATGGGAAATGCTGTTTGCCCGGTTCCTGTCATGCATTTGCTCAATGCTATTCAGGAGGCCGCATGAACGCCCCTCAACCAGATCTATTTTACCCACTGATCGGCAGATGTGCAGGCTGCAGCAACAGTCAATGCCCTCACCCATCGATTAGAGAAAGCAACCCAATGGCCAATTGCGGCCACTGGACAGATGGCAACCCAACATCTGACCCGTTTGAAATCACCATCACATCAAAAGCCTACATGGTGGAGTCAGAAGATGTGCACCTCAACTGCACGCCAGGCTGTCGCAAAGGCCTGCCTAGCAAACGTAATTATCCGATTGTGTATATCTAGGAGATAGCTTATGGGTTGCAAATATTTAACTGGTGATGAGTTAACTCTAAATGCATTAAAAAAAGAGTTTACCCGCATATCAAGATTGGCTGAAAAAGCCAAAAAAGATGCAGATGATTATTGCGATGCTGGCTCAGAGGTAGTGGCTTGCCATGTGGAGTTGAAGGGAATCATTGATAGCAAGGAGCATGGTCAGAGCGTTTTAGACCGGCTTGAAAAGTTAAAGAAACGTAACGATCGGGCGCATCGTTTAATGAAGAAAGATGCATTGAAGCTCTTCGATCGTCAATACAATCTTGATAGTCAACGCAACGATTTGGCTAATCAAATATCTCGTATTCAATTCCGATTAGAACTTAGCGGCAGGGGCCAACAATGAAATGGTCAGCAATAGCGCTAATGATTGCCCTCGCCTGCTTCGTGATATTCGTTGCCTTTCCCAAGAGCGGCTACAACTTAGAAGCCTTATTTCTCTCGATGTACTTTGTTGGTGTCACTCTGATTTGTTTAACCATAGAGGATGGAGTAAGCCCCTCATGAAACCCGAAATACTCAACCGGCAGCACGGCAGAAAAATGCTGATCCGATACAACGGCATGACCAAAACCGTTGCGGAATGGGCCGCCTACTTCAACGTGTCAAAAGGCCGCTTTCAAAACTGGCTGTCACGCCATAGTGTGGAGTACGCCTTTAAGCGTGGTCATCAAACCGAAGCCGAGCGACAAGATAAAACCCAAGACAGAAGGCACGGCGACTGGACCACACCACTACCCCGGCACGACAAAGATCTGGAAGCTAAAAACCGACTGCACCACTGGTCAAATCGATTCACACCCGATGAGATCGCCGTGAAAGCAAAAATGATGAGGTTAGCGTGATGACAAAAGAGCGTTTTTTACCCTTGCCAGAGGTGAAATCAAGAATCGGCAAAAGCAAAGCTTTTATCTACACCCACATGGCAAGGGATGAATTTCCCAAGCCGGTGAAGGTAGGCCGGTCATCCGTCTGGGTAGAGTCAGAGATTGACTCATGGATGCGCCGAATGATTCATCAGCGCGATGCGGCTTAACCGGTTTGAGCCTTACGATTTATCGGCACCACTTTGTGCTTGCTGATTTTGCTGTCCACATACTTGGCCCAGTCATTCATCATGCTGAATCGTTTTTTTAACATATCACCACGGGCATAGGCTTTTTCTGCGCCATCCGTCAGCTGGTGCGCCAGCGCAAACTCAGCCAGCCGGAACGGGTGCCCGGTTTCTTCACCGATATAATCCCGAAACGTACTGCGAAACCCATGCACCGTGATATCTGTCCGGCTCATTCGTTTTAACACTGCAGCCATCCCGCCATCACTGAGCGGCTGGCCATATTTCCATCCCGGAAAAACATACTGATTGATGTGTGGCATTTCCTGAATCAGCTTAACCGCTGCATCAGATAGCGCCACGCGATGTGGCTTGGTCATCTTCATTCTGGCTGCAGGGATATCCCACTGCTTTTTCTCCAGATCAAACTCGTCCCACTTGGCCATTCGCAATTCAGTGGTTCTGGGTACCGTTAAGATCAAAAAGCGTAATGCCTTAGCGGCCACGCCCGGCATGGTGACAAGCTCAGCCATAAACGCTGGCATATCGGCATAATCTAATGCTGGGAAATGCTCATCAGTGCCGTTCTCCTGGTGCCGTTTGCGCTTCACTTTTTCCGGGTTAGGGTAAAACGTATCCAGCAACCCCTTCCATCTGGCCGGGTTTGCCTCTTTACGCCATCCATTTGCGATCGCGTAATCAATCACCGACTCGATGCGCTGACGCACCCTGCTCGCTGTCTCGGTCTTAACGTGCCATATCGGATCGAGGCAGCGGCGAATGTGCTCAGTTTGAATATCCTTAACCGGCAAGTCACCCAGAACGGGATAGGCATACGTGTCTAGTGTATTGGTCCACTGCTGAATGTGTTTTTCATTGGTCCATTCAGATGATTTGCTCGCAATAAGCTCAGCAGCACACACACGAAACGTCATCAAATCAAGACGGTTGCGCTGGTTTGATTGCTTTAACTGCCGTGCACGGGCATCCGCGGCACGCTGACGCTCATCTGCTTCATGCTGTGCCGGGTCTATACCACGGAGCACCATTGAACGCTTATCAACCGCAGCTGAGCGCGCATCAGCCAGCGTGTTTGATTTCTTATCATACGGCCCCAGCCCCATCCATCTACGCTGATTATTCAACTGGTACCGAAACAACCAGCTTTTTGTACCATTTTTGGACACATCCAAATAAAGCCCGTTTCCATCGGCATATCTGCCTGGTATCGAGAGATTGTTTACCTGCAGTACAGTAAGCTTGTTTATGGCCATGAAATGGGTCTCAGTGATTTTTGTACCACTTTTTGTACCACATTATGCTTGGCTTTGCAGAAACTTTAAAACACCTCAGAAGACGTGAATTAATGTAGGTGATTGATTTAGCTTGATTTATATAACACTAAAAAGACTTTAGCGAACCACTAAAACCGCCCATCTGTAGGACTGTCCCTCCGCCAAACAAACTAACGGACTTCGGTCCGTTTTTTTGTATCTGGGGTTTGGTAATTGTGATTTTAGTTGGTGTGTATTTAGGAAATATTTCAGGCTATATCATCGGATCTGAACAAACGCTTTTTAAAATGACACTTTCTAGTTCTCTCTTTGCCTACCCAAGCATGGGCGTTTGAACGAGTTGCCAATAAACTTATGCGCATCTTCTTCTATAACGCAGAACTTGCCTTAAAGTCATGTGCATTTCCATCCTGGATTTAATCATCTGAAAATCGATATACATGATCATTCCTATCACAGTAATGCCAAATAAAAAGAAAATGTCACCACTCGTTGGTAACAGGTTCAACAAAAACCGATCAATTATTTCGAGCTGAAATGCGAGCAAACCCAAAACCATAATGATGATTTTGTAAAAGTGCTGAGATAATCCCACCTTGATTGCTGAACGCTCTCTTACACCTTTGATGAATACTTTCCGTAATAATCTTTGCATTTCCATACCCAAGTTATTTCAGGAAAATCATATTACTCACATCATTTTTAAAGCCGCATTAACCTGAAGCAAAGCAGTCATAAAGCGCTTTTTGCTTCGAGTTTTCGTCCTTCTGCACCCCGTGTACTGCCCCTTTTGCAGATCGTATCGTAGCTATTCCCTTGAGGATTTTTCGTAAAATCAGGACGAGCAACTGTAATACGACAGTCCGCCAACCTCAAAAAACGCTTGTGGCTTCAGCCTGTAAAATTTCTCCTCTACCTCTTTCGATTGCTCATCATATGGATTAGTCATGACTTCTTGTAGCTCTCGAATGAGTGAGTAGTCTCCCTCCTTAGCTTGCTGATAAGCAGGCACAACTAACCACTCCCGCAAACTGTATTTTGGATTGACCCGTTTCATCTGGATGGACAGCTCTTCATGAGAAAACGGATGAGTATCTGTCGTGTTGGCCTTAACGATGAGCGCTTTCCATTTTGTGAGCCATTCTGACCAGCGATTATCTATCCGTTCGTGATCACGATTATAGGCAGGGTTCTGGTAAAAGCTGTTTTTGAGTGGACCAATCTCGTCGGGCAGCATAGAGAGTTCACGAAAGAAAATGGTGTAATCAACCGATGTTTGCATCATCAGCGTTACAAGCTCTTTAAACAACTCCTCATTAAACGTATCCAGCCCAAGTTTGGCTGCCCACATTTTCTCCATTTGCACCTGCATTACTGATGCGAAACTTCTTTTAATCTCGTCGAACTGACTCAGAGCATCCTGATGCGAAGTCAGCAACGGACGCAATGCTGTACAAAACATGTGAAAGTTTTTTTCCGCTGCAACAGGTTGATTCAAAAATGCGAAATGTCGCCCTCCTCCCGTCCATGGCTGGTAGTACGGATCAAATAGTTCGCAGAATCCGAATGGACCGTAGTCGAGTGTAAATCCCCCTGCAGCACAATTGTCGCTGTTGAAGTTACCCTGGCAGTAACCGACACGGACCCAGTTCGCAATAAGCGATGTAAATCGGTTTCTGTACTCGCGAGCAAGCATCAATACTTTTTCTGATGTGCTCAGGTTTTGGTCGATAACGTCACCATACTCACGATCGATGAGGTGCAAGACTATCTGCTCCAGCTCTTTCATTGCTTCTGGATGTTCATTGTTACGGGCACGACGACCGAAGAGCTCAATTTGGCCAACCCGAATAAAAGACGGTGCGACCCGCGTCGAGATAGCTGCTGGCTCTGATATAACCGTATCTGGATCTCTAGAGTGTGAGCCTTCTGAGTACCATGGACGTCTTACTTTTTCGGTTTTAGACACATACAGACTCAGAGAGCGTGACGTTGGAACGCCAAGTGCGTGCATGTGCTCCTGTGCCAGAAACTCTCGAATACTTGATCGCAAAACAGCACGTCCATCTGCGCCGCGGCAGTATGGCGTCCGGCCCCCACCTTTTAACTGCATTTCCCAACGATGACCATTGATCACTGCCTCTAGCACCGAAATAGCACGACCATCGCCGTAACCATTCCCGGTCTGAAAAGGACATTGCTGGGTGTATTCGGTGCCGTATATTGAAAGTGCATAGCCGCACGCCCAACCAACTTTACGCATCGGCTCCGGAACGTTTGACAGATTGCCGGAGAAGACACGCATGAAGTCGGCTGACTCAGCCAAACTATCGGCGAAGCCCAGTTCGCGAAACAGGTTTTTGCTATGTGCCACGTACTCGGGGTTTTCGAGTGGTGTTGGACTAACAGGAACATAGTGGCCCGAAAAGACTTGTCGGGGTAAATGGTCAGCGCCATTTGACGTCGCGTCAGGATCAGCATTAAGCGTGTCCATAAACGAGTAACTTACCAACTTAGCAAGATTATCGAGATTGGAGATTGTTTCCATAGCGTCGGTTTGCTGGTGTTGTCGCATTACCATCGTGCTCCTGTTAAGGTGAGGAAAAAGCTGTATTACCGCTGATTAATCCATTGCATCGGCAGCTTGTCCGATTACAGATCAACACTTTGAACATAACTTTGGATCACTTTCTGATTGTCACTTGAGGATTTGCATCTCTGACAGCTGCACCCCACGTTAGTGCTTAGCTTTTCTTGCCACTTCTCCATAATAGAAATTCTCTGACCAGAGTTAGTGAGCCACTATTTCTTGAATTTATACATTAAACCGTAGACAAAATTAGATATGGGTTAGGTGACAGATTGCTTAGAGCGAAAGATCAAATTTAAAAACAGACTGTAGGCTTTAAAACATTTTACGCAGATATTTTCGTAGTTTATAGGTGCGACATTTCTGCTTGCCATTGATCTTTAATCGTTAGGTTTAGGTTTTAAGGACTGTCTTAAAAACCTGACCCCAAAAGTTAGCCTAGTAAGTGACAAAAACACAAAATAAGGTGTAGTTCCATATGATTCCACTATCTATTCTAGAACTTGGCCGTGTACGCCAAGGCTCTGACCGCAGAACGGCACTTAATGATGCACGGACTTATGCGCAGCATGCTGAGCGACTGGGATACAAACGCATATGGGTAGCAGAGCATCATAATATGCCTGGTGTTACAACAGCTGCTACTTCCATCGTCATAGGCCATATTGCTGCTGGGACAAATAGCATTCGCGTTGGTGCAGGTGGCATCATGCTGCCTAATCACGCGCCATATATAATTGCTGAGCAGTTTGGGACATTAGAAGCACTATTTCCGGGCCGTATTGATCTTGGATTGGGTCGCGCTCCCGGCACCGACCAAATGACCTTACGTGCTTTACGTCGAAATCCAGTCAATGCTGATAACTTCCCGCAGGATGTGCAGGAATTACAGGCTTTTCTTGCGCCCAAAGAGGCCGATCAGCAAATTGAGGCGGTACCCGGTTCGGGAAGTAATGTGCCTATCTGGATATTGGGCTCCAGCCTATTCGGTGCACAACTGGCGACGATGCTGGGATTACCTTATGGTTTCGCCTCTCATTTTGCTCCACAAGCGCTTTATCAGGCACTTGAGGTTTATCGGATGAATTTCAAACCTTCCGCACAACTGGATAAGCCATACGCAATGGTCGGAGTCAATGTGATCGCAGCTGATAGTGATGAGGAAGCTCGCTACCTGGCAACATCACAGCAGATGTCATTTACTGACCTCTTTCGCGGTACTCGCGGCTTGATGCAGCCTCCTATCGAAGATATAGAAACCTACTGGTCGCCTCAGGAAAAGGCCCAGGCAGGACAAATGCTGGATTGCAGTGTCATTGGTAGTTATGAGACGGTTCAAAGTGGTTTACAAAATCTTATCGAGAAAACGCAAGCCGACGAATTAATGATCGTCTCAGACATCTTTGATACCACGAAGCGGCAACGTTCAATCGAAATTACTGCCCAGGCAATGGCTTGAATCTCTCCGAGATCTTGCTCGGGCATATTATTCGTCCTCAATATCGCTAATCTGGATAGTGACTACAAAAGCTTACCTCCTGATGGGTTTGCAGAAAGTGGCACAGAATAAATCAAGTTGGCTGACCACTTGATATCCTTTAAGTCGACTGTTCGGATAGATTCGGGTAGTCAATATAACCATGCTCATCTCCCCCGTAGAAAGTACTATCGTCCCATTCATTGAGAGGAGCCCTGAGACGAAAGCGTTCAGGAAGGTCGGGATTAGAGATAAAAAGACGACCGAAGCTTACTAGGTCTGTCTTACCTTCGGCGATTCTTTGACGAGCCTCATTAAAAGTGTATCCACCATTGGCAATATAGGTACGCGTAAAGCTTTCCTGTATGGCCTCAATAACAGCCTCAGGTCGGCCGGAAAAATGATTGCCTTGAAATGAGTCCTCGACCACCTCGATAAAAGCGATCTTCAACGCGTCGAGATTTTTCGCAAAGGTACCAAAGGTGGTGGTCGGATCTGCGTCTTCCATAGCATTGAAACTTCCGGTTGGACTCACCCGAACACCAACGCGTTGAGCGCCCCATACATCAATTACTGCCGCGACCACCTCCAAAGGCAGACGTAAGCGATTCTCTAATGAACCACCATATTCATCTTCACGATGATTGCTGCCGCTCTTTATGAATTGATCCAACAGATAACCATTGGCTGCATGAATTTCAACCCCATCGAAACCGGCACGTTTAGCATTTTCTGCACCTTGATGGAATTGCTCGACTATACCTGGCATCTCCTTAAGCTCCAGTGCGCGCGGCGTCTGAATTTCAACCATTCCAGAATCAGCACTAATATAGGTTTTGGCCCCTTCCGGTTTAATGGCCGAAGGTGCCACGGGTTTATTGCCATTGGGCTGAAGTTCAGGATGAGAAATGCGCCCAACATGCCAAAGCTGCAGAAATATGGAACCACCCTCTTCATGCACCGCGTCTGTTACACGACGCCATCCCGCCACTTGCTCCTCAGAGTGGATGCCTGGAGTGAAAGCGTAACCTTTACCCTGAGGCGAGACCTGGGTAGCCTCAGCGATAATGAGTCCAGCACCAGCACGCTGGCGATAATATTCTGCATTCATTTCTGTAGGAACATCGCCCGGCTGTTGGGACCGAGATCGAGTCAGAGGAGCCATCAGAATTCGGTTACGTAAAGTCAGATCTCCAAGCAGGAAAGGCTCGAATAGGATGTCATCGTTTTGCACCATCAGTTTTGCTCCTTAAACATTAATTTACTAATCTAAATCAGACAACCATGCAATACATCTGCCAGAGGTTTAAGGTGATGTCTTTGTAGGTGTGATGCCTTTCCTTATTGCATATCAAACTTAGCTTTTTCTTTAGATTTTTCAGGTATTTCGTTAAGCCAAAACTGTGAAATAAATTAACCAGATTAAATATTGATTACTAATAAAGTTCAGACATGATGTGTACTTTTTACACCCTGAGCCTCAAAGCTTATACGCTCTTGCTTGTTGAGAAGATCTTCCGCAGTTAATGAGCATCTCAGATATCTTTGATACTTCAAAGCGGCAACATTCGTTCGAAATTACAGTACAGGCAATGGACTAAACGTCTCCGAGTTCTTGCTTAAGATAAATTGTTTGTCCTTGGCAACACTGATTCGGATAGAGACTAAAAAAGCTTACCTTCTGATTTGTTCGCAGAGTGACAAAGAATAAATCAAGTTGGCTGATCCTTTGATTTGTGTCAATAATTTATGCGAGTATTTTTTGGCATCTTCAGGTTACATTTCAGCACTGCATTCAGCAGCAAGGCTTGATACACAATTTAGATTTTCTTTAATGTTATCTAAGTAAGTATTGATGCTTTCATCGACATGAAGATTTTGCTGATTGATTTCATCAATAATTTGTCTTGCTGCTACTTTAAGTATTGTCTCCATGTTGCATTTCCTCGGCTATATATTTATTTGCTGAATGCTATATAAGCCCTTAACGCCGCATTCAGCGGCTTGTTCGCTGCAATGCTTTGTTAACAGTTGTTTCCAAACCGTACTTTTTGAAGTATTGCTCCATCATCTCATCACCCTGAAACTCTCTTGCCAACAGACGTAAACGCTGATGATTTTTATCTTCTCCATCATATGGTATGTCTGTGTACCCTCTAGGAAGACCGGCAGCTTCCTCAATATCCTCGATCACCCAACCAAGCAATTCTAAACCCTCTTCAGTAAAAATTGCCCGAGGATCGGCATACATCCAGAAATCTCGGTAGCAGGCTTCAACAACTTTTAAAACCGCTACGAAATACTCTTCAGCCAGTTTGGTCACTTCACCTGCAGGAGCATCTTTAAGATCATCAATATCTACGAAGTAGGATAGATGCTTGACCTGGCCATTTCTCATTGTGCCTGTATGCCCTACCGGTATCTCGCCAACTTTCTGCATGTAGTTTCGAAGGTTCACAAAATATTTCGCTAGACCATTGGTTTTCAGAATCTTTTGGTGATCTATATACCAGTCGTCAAAACCTGGATATTTAGTCATTACAGCTTGCAGTGCAAAAGTGATACTACGTGCAGCTGATGCGAAGCCGCTTAAGACGTATGAGAACACATCATAGTGCCCCTGTACTTCCTTTAGCATGCCGAGAAAATAATCAGCCTCCCCAACTTTTATGGCCACTATATGGAAACCTCTTGAAGGAAACTCGAATTTCTCGACAGCCATCAGCACTCCCTAGACTGTTAACGCCGCGCTCTACGAAAATTCAGGAGCGCCAGCGAGTAAATTTTCCGTAGCAGTGCCTTGTTATGCATTTCAACTTTGCACCGGTCGAATTGTTGATAACTTTAACCTTCCTGGTGCAGGTGCTAATGACTCGATATCTATTATATAATCGCTAAGCCGCCTTGCTTCGATGGCAGCAGCTGCATAGATTTCATCTGCATCAGGGCTAGTTGGTACGGGATTCTTATTCTGGAAATCTTCACATACAAAATTATGGTATCTCGCCGCCCATTCATACTTGGCCCTTACATCTGGCAGGCCACTATATTTTTTCAATCCATCAATAATTGTGTTTCGGTGTTTTTCAAATACCTCAAAAAAAATACCAGCGTCAGGAAAGGCAATGAATGCGTTCTCCAGGTAGTTAATAAATATTGACCCGTCAGAATCTTCGAGGAGATCATGACTTTGTGGTGAGTGCTCTGGTTCACTGTAAAACCCCAAGTGACGCTGAAGTATTTTAACTACTGATGGTGCAAGAGATACCTTTGGCGCTCCTCCAGAAATATCTAGTTTTAACGCCTCCAATAGACCGTCTCCGAAAACTATATCGTCATCCATGTAATGGCTACCAAAAGCAATTCCTCCTCTTACTAGAAATCCCTCCATAGCCAATGCGACTTGAAACTCAGAGAATACGCTAAATATGTGGCCAAGCTCTCCTTCTCCTAAGCTGCTCTGGAAGTTTCTTACTGGATAACCTACGACAATGTTGTCAGTAAATACCTTAATCGAAAAACGATTACTATTCTTCCAACCTTTCGAACTTTCTCGGACACGGTCATAAGCCTTAGTCAGCGCAATGCGTATTTTGTTAAGGAAGTCGTTTCCATTCCCCGAAGATATTGCCTCTTTGCTTAGTTGTGAATAGCCCAGTATGTCTACATGACAAACAAAAGATGAGATGAGTTTTGGCGGGTTACTTAAATATGGATTATTCATGGTCGTTGTCTATTTGCATAACGCCTCAAATACCGGCGAAGCTTTGCTGCGTCCGAGTGCTTTGATTTGTTATGTTTATCTTCATTTAAACAGCCAGTTTAGACTTTATACTTTTCCTGTACGAAGAATAACCTGCTCTGACATCATTAATGACTTCGTACATTTCCTTCATAGCTATATCGTATTTAATGTCATCTTCTCTATTCCCGAATGTGCCATCACGGTCACAATTCCAGTACGGATGCAGGCAGAGATAGTCATCGTTTGTGCCATGACGCATCTGCTGGCAATTGTTGATTAAGAAAGAATTAAGTCTGTGAAGATTCGCTCTTAGTTTTCCCATTTCATCATTCAAACATTCATCAGCAAACGCATTATCGGATTTATCTATGGCATATATGAAATTCCCAATGGGAGAGTATTTGCTATAGAAATATGCATGATTAACTTCAAGGCAATTAAGTGTGCCTTCTAGGCTTTCTTCATTCATTGTTTCATTCAAGCGATTGAAAATTTGAATGTCATGTTCACGCTGGGCTGAATTATCTACGGGGAGATTCGCCGATATCTCTATTTTAGTTTTCTCTCTTTGAAGCACAATGTTATGAATCATGCCAAGAGCGACTAGTCCTACACCAATAATTGCATCATTACCACCAAATATATCTATGTTGTAAGTAACCTTAAATACAGTTTGTATGATCTTTTCTATTATTGAGGAAGATGTTAATGCTAAACCAGCAACAACTACTGTCCATGTAACCTTATTAGAAAATTCTGGAAAAAATAGTCGAAATACCTTTTCCACCTTGTCCCATGAAATGTTCAATTCATCTCCTTTAAACATAACGCTCCGTTAACACGAGCCCACACCTTGTGTAGTGTAGCGTATGATGGCGATAGCCACACGCGAAACAAAGCAAGGTGTGGGCTTCGTTGTTGAACGGTTTGTTAGAGGTCTTTTGGCGCTCTGACATAGTATGGATTATCCGTTTCTTCAAACTCATACCTTACCGTTTTAGTTTATAGTATGTGACAATCTCTAATATGTGCCGAGTCCAGTTCAAATAGTACAATATTGAATCCGGGCCCCAAATGACTTTTACAAAGCAAACCATCATAGCCTTTAGATTTAATCAATTCTGCAACTATCTGTGTTGCAACATAGTTCGTGTCAGACTCACTATTCTTTACTGGCTTCGAAAATTCTTTGTTGATTAGAAACCATGTAGCATCGATCGATTTCTTTGGAGTATCCGGTGGGCTGAAAATTAAGCCGACTTCGTTAATGGTGGGATCAGTAGTATGGCAATCAATTAACGTAAGATCTTTAGCCGCCTCAAAGACACCACACGAAATATACTCACCCACTGCAGGCCTGAGTTCAGACATGCTAGTCTGCTTATCATTCGACAAGTATAAATAAGGGATTCCCTTCGGATTCGATCTTCCCTCTTTAGCAAATTCAGGCGTAGGTTTCATCCGCTTGGCTGGTAGAGCGGATAACGCATTTTCACCTTCGAGGTTTACTTCTGCATACCCAATCTGCGATCGAAAAAGCTTGGAGCCGCGCGGCACACGGTATTCTCTTTCGTGAAAACATTCGGATAATTTTTCTAGGAATACAGTGGTAGAATCAGACCAAACATATCTATTTGACTTCCTCACTTCTTTTACAAAAGTTGAATACTCTTCAAACATGGGAAATCTTCTCTATTCCTCTAACGCCAGTGGTAACGGGCGGCTACGGAGCGAAGCGCCCTTGGCGTCCCGTTTACCACCTTGTTATAAATCACTCCCAACTTTGAAACGCCTTATCTATTTTTAACAACTTGTTAGACGTGGCTTGATTCAGTGGCAGTGCACTATGGAAACATAAGAAAAAAGCTTGGAAAGTACTCCAAATGCTAGATTTATAGAAATCAGTTAATTCTAGTAACTTCTTCTCGTGTTCGGTGATTCCTAAACAGCACTCATGGATCTCCATTCTTTCAGATACATAAAACTGGGTCACCTCTCTAATAGCACCAAAGGTTGGGTGAACCCATTTAGATTTTTTCTTGTAAAGTTCATTCATTAGAAGGCGATATTGTTCGTAATCTTCCTCACCGATAACAAAAGACATATGCTTTGATAGCGCTTCTCGGCATTCGGAATGCGTCGGGGAAAAATTTTCACGAAACCACTTCAGCAAGGCCTTTTTCCCAGCATCCGAGTCTGACGTGACTACAAAATACATTGCCAAATCAATCGCCTCATCAACTTCCCTGATGACTGAGCCAGCTGCCCAATAACCTTGCCGAATGTTGACGCATCCCATTTGAAGGCAGCTGATTGCTTTAGATAAAAGGAGATAAGCAGCTCGTACCGCGGACTCCTCTTGATGCCGATTGACCTCAGCCCGTATGGACAAATGCAAATCCCGAAGCTTATCGATGTACTCATCATAGATAGCCAGAATTTCCAATCTTTTTTCTTTAAAGGATTGTTTTAAATCGCGGCTTTCTTCCCAACCGTGCCTATCAGCGTTGATTGAACGTTTTATGCACTGTTCATACTCTTGGCTCTGCGCGAACTTATGTCTGTACTTCGTCTCGATTGCCAAGCGACCCCGAGAATCCCTACTGATAGCTAATCGCTCGCGACTCGCCCACTCCAATAAGTCCCTTTCCAGAACCCCAAGGTCGTGAGCAATATCATTAATTGCCGCGAAGTGTTTGCCATTACTCATAGATCAGAGTTTGACATTTATAACCCTTGTATCACACGCAAAAACTGTGGCGTGTAGTTTGTGTAAAATGGGCGAAGCCCATATACAAACAGAGCGACGCAGTTTTTTGTCGTGTGCATACACTTGTTAGGAAAGGTAGCGGTCACATTCATTTTGATTTAAAAAACCTTACTCCAATGTCATATAAGGAAACCGCAGAAGTTGTTAGCGGAAGACCACCAAATAGCATTGTGTCAGCGACTATGGTGCCTGCATATTTGCTAGTAATAATACCGATATCTTTCCCACGGCTTTCAATATTTTTTGAGGCAGTAATAATCCCAGTTATAGAATCAATGCGTTCTTTTTGTTTCAGATAGAACGCTACCTCAGAGAGCGATATAGCCTCAGGGCTCCTCAAAAGGTTCTGAGCCTCAATTAACGAACCACCTATCTCAACATCTTGCGTATCTCGACTAATATATGCATCTGAAGACGCACCAATTCGTTGGTCACGCTTATAATATGTGTAGTTGTGTGTAGAACTGCCATCTCGAAAAAATGGGTGGCTAAAAAATGGCTGTACTGAATACTCACTGGCTGCAGCCAGCATTAATCCAAGACCATGACCGATACCATACGGCTCTAATCGCCAAGCGAATTCAGGCCCCAGACTTTCTTGACCTGTTTTCTTTAAATATTCTTTGGTCCACTCTTCACCAGCTCTCATGTCATACGCAGTCGGAGCCCCCAACATTATGGCTTCTGATAGGTGATCAATACGGTTTTCTTTTTCTAATTCGATGGCTAGTTCCTCGAATTTGAAAAGGTCTTTCGGAACTGCCATTCCTTTATCCAATGCCCACCGCAAGATCTTTGGACCAGTATCACAATGAGTGGGGTTTAACTTCTCATCAGGTGAAGGTATATCTAAGGGCTTGGCTTTGTAACTGCCGTCACGGGCCGGAAGAAGGCCAATTCGATCGTCTGTTCCCCATCCAGTTAAAAAATCTTTCTCCTTAAAATGATCATATCGCTGCGAAACCCAAACCTCAGAATGCCGAATATCAACCGATGCTAACACTGCTATAAGTCTAGCTGGATCATATATTGTTGCTGCATCGATAATTATTGGATTCATTTACGCTCCATCTGAGTAGTAGTGTCTAACGCCAGCGTAACGGGTCGATTTGTGGATCGAAGCGGAACAAAACGGTCCCATTGACGAACTTATCAAGGTCTGTAGGGCCTATCACGTGTACAAAGCTCAATCTCTGTCGCTTTCCTAAAATCGATAGAAGGGAATTTTGTCAGAACACTATCCGAACAATGGTTCCTCTCATTTAGAACCTTGCCTATTCCATGGACAAGGTGCTGTACATAAATATTCCTGTGCTCGTTATTTCCTCCACACATAATATACTTGGCCTTGAACACTTTCGGCTTTTCTTCTTTGGTATCTTGCTTTTTAAGTATGAATTTATTGAGAACAATGACATCATTGATCATCTCATTTTCCGACCATCCTTGACGCCTATCCGGATACGCTTCGCGAAGCCTTAATATAGCGTCATTTACCGTATCTTCAAAACTTGAAAGCCCCCTAATATCTAAGGCAAAAAGCGCTAGGTAAGGTTTAGGCTGCCGGTTCTTTCCGCACATAGCACCAACCTTTGAAAGCGACTCAATCTCAGAGGTAAATTCTTGACGCGACAGTTTCTTCTTTATTGATATTGCAGCAATTACGGACTTATCGTGAACAACCACAGCATCCCCATATTTCATGATGGCTGAGTACTTTTGATCATCATAGACAATTATATCAAGTTGACCGGATCTTATATCTGTATTCATAGAGCAAACGATGAACCCGGTAGCCACTTTCAATCCGTCTGGCAGAGAGTTCCTTAAAAATTCTGTTACAAGGTTCTCGACAAACCGGCCTTCTTCTCCACTGTGGATGGAGGAATCATGCTCACCATGAGGTAAGAGAGCCCTAAAGAGGTCCACACCGTTTAAAAGTTTATCGCACTCATAGTTATATAGACTTTTCAGAGTCATAGATAATAAACCTTAACACCAAGTTAACCGGCGCGCGTTAGCGCGGCCGAGCGAGGAACGAGCGTTGTTGAACTTTTTGTTAGACGCTTTTGTACTCTTTAGTATAGGTTTCCTTTAGAAACGCTAGATATTTCTTTTGGTTTTCATTTATATGCTGAAAAATATCCTCGGGAGTTATATCCATCATACTGTCAAGATTCTCTATAACCTTGGGATGTTCCCAGTTCATATGCTGGCTACTAAGCATAGAAAAAACGACTTGTAGCCGATCAAACTGGCAAACGATCATATTGCAGGCGTTTTGACACTCGTGATAGTTGGATATTCCTAGTACCTGGCCTTTTACCAGAAGGGACCGAATTCGATGTACTGGCTGTTCTGCATTTTTTAGAAGCTCCATTAAACGATCAGCTGACTCCCTGCCTTCTTTTTCGATATATGCAACCGCTAAGGGGTGCTTCAGGTCTTTATTAAGATCCCGATTGAACTCTTGGCTTTCAATGCCTATACGAACAAACGATAGCATCTGCACAGCTGGCGAGATTGATTGAATAAATTCATGTATTGAGTCAGTAAGTTGATCGATCAACTTGGTTACTGCCTGTGAGCCGTGTTGGCGTCGCCATGAAGTTAAAGCAATAAAGGCGATAATAAGAGTTCCAAGCCCAGTTATGCTTTGAATAATTCCAGACCAATTCCAACTTACAATTTCGCACCATACGTTCAAAAGTAGTTCTTCCATATTACGTCTAACGCCCGCATTTGCGGCTGGTTTGTAGCGCAGCCGAAAACCAGTCCGACAACATGCGCTTGTTAGCTATGCTTGCACTTAACTGTTTTTTCGATTGCCTGCCCCATGCAGATTGACTATCAAAACCTTCAACAATACCCTTGATGGGCTGATTGCCTGTAAATGCACCCATTTCATGCTGAATCATATACGTCGGGTTATATGTTGGTAGCCCTCTAGCAGTTAAGGCCTCTCATACTGGCTCATTATTTTCCAAGATTGTATTGATTTCTGATTGGAGAAGAGAAATCTGTTGTTCTGAAAGACCACCTAATGTGTTCATACGGAGAACTATAAGACCTTGATGTGATGTTTTATCGCTGACTCGTTTGGTGTCATAAATTCCATATGACATTGCAGCGTAATACATTTCTGCTGCGGCTGAATAATTCTCGGAATTCAAACACTCTTTCATGCCCACAAATATATCAGCTGGATTTTGATTCGACTGGAGCCGATCAATACTCGCGCACGCTGCTGGCTTGGGTGCTTCGAGATTATCTTTGCTTTGGTAATTCGTAATGCCAGAATTACTTGCACATGAGGCAATGAATATAGATAAGAGTATTACTAAAACTTTATTCATACGCTCTATTTCCTTGAGAAGCTAACAGCCCTTTAATGAGGCCGTTGGCCTCATAATAATTATTAGCGGGCGGCCTTTTATTTCGGAGGAATAAAAATGTGAACCAAATAACTTTTTGAATATATTATTATTTTCATGGAAACTTAAGATGTAAAAATTAAAAAAGGCGCACGGCCCGATAATTCGTGATTAATCGGGCCACTCTGATATGTTTGATTTGTCGATGTCAAGGATAAGGCTGCTTCCATGACCCAATCTCCATTTTTTAAATCCATTGCAGATTTTATGATGGTACATAATTACATTCGTCGTACCATCGACTCGTATGTTTACTGGATTAAATATTTCATAGTTTTCAATGACAAGCAACATCCTTCACTATTAGGGATGTTGAGATTGAACGTTTTCTGACACACCATGCTGTGAATCGCCAAGTTGCACTATCTACACAAGCAAAAGCGATTTTGGAGATCAATTTTGATCCAGATTGATTTCAAACATTTGCTGGTTATCAACTTCTGGAAAATAAACCGGTCGCTGATGCATTAGCACGATAAGCATTTTATCCTGCCACTGGGGATATACACGCTGCCATATGCGTTCTGCCATCTCTCCATCAATGCCGTTAAATGGCTCATCCAGCAAGATCAGTTTCGACTCTTTTAGTAAAAGTCTTGCCAGACAGATCCTTCTTGCTTGCCCTCCAGATAATTGGCTGCCTGTGTCACCCAACCAGCTGTGTAATCCTTTTGGTAGTTGTTTGGCCCAATCATCCAGCTCGACTAAAGTCAGTGCCTGCCAAAGCTGGTGTTCGTCAATCTCGTTCAGCCCCAGTGTCAGATTGCTATATAACGTCGCGGCGATGATGCTGTTTTGCTGAGTCAGATAGCCAATCTGCTTGTGCCAGGCTTGTGTTTGCTCTATTCGCAATGGAATGCCATTTATCAACAACTGATAAGGCGTTATATATGAGTCCGGTATTTCAAGGCCAGCCATTATATTGGCTATTGTCGACTTGCCACTTCCAGAACGGCCACTTATTAACAGACATTCAGATGGATTAAGTTCAAAAGCAAAAGCGGTGTCTATGCTACTGATAACTTTGGGGTGATCTGCCAGCATCATCGACAGCCGCTCAATCTCTGCCAGCGTCGATTTCTCTGAAGCTGCGTGCTCTGCCAGGGGTTGCAGACGTTCAGCTGCATAGCGTGTCCTACCCCATTGCCCCAGCTGGCCTGGCAGGTTTAAAAGTAACTCACCCAATCCAAACACGGCCAGAAACAACATGACGGCAACCGGGCCACTGACAAGCTGATTCTGGTAGGCAAATAACGCTGCAATTGCCACAGCGATGACCAACAATCCATGACAAATATTCACTATTAACTGTGCGTTGGCGATATGTCGATTTAGTTTTAACTGCGACTCGCCAATCTTGCTCAGCGAACTGACTAATCTTGCTTGATCCGCTTGTTGCAGATGCGCCGCCTGGAGTTCCAGCTGTCCTTGAAGATGCTCTATGGTTTGAGACCTGGCCTGATTGATCTGCCGGGCATAATCGCTGCTTATCTGTGATGTTTTCCGGGTAAAAAAGCTGAAATAAATACTTCCCAACAGCAGCGTGATAACTCCGAATGTAACCCCCAGCGTTAACCAAAAAAAACTGATAAACACAGCGAGTAAAAGTACGCTGGATAACACAACAATTGGAGGTAACAATAACTTTAATAACAGGCTGTCGAGATTATCCAGATCGGCGGTTAAGCGGCTCAGCCATTCACTATCCTGAGTATTTCGCAGTTGTTGAACCGGCAAGTCCATCAGGCCGGTAAACAGGGATATTCGAAATCCGGCAATCACTCTTAACACCATATCGTGGCTATGCAGCCGTTCAAAATACCGTCCCGCCGTTCGACTTAACGCAAAAAATCGAATGCCCCCACCTGGTCGGTAGATATCCAATAACACGGCTGTGCCAGCAGTAATCGCCAGCCCGGTGATTGCCGTAGCTGTAATCAACCAGCCAGACAATGCTAATAACCCCATGGCGGAAATAGCCGTTAATAAGGCCAGCAGTAAAGAGATGATTAAGCGCTTTTTCTGATTTTGCAGAACTTTGATTAACCAGAACTTCAGTGGCGTAAAACTCATTTGAGAATGGCTGGGCATCGTTAGTCACTCTCCTTACTGGCAAACTGAAGCTGTTCATCGGCTAGTGCCAGTACATCGGCATCATGGCTGGAAATCACTAAAATACACTGCGGTTTTAATGCAGTAAGCGCCGCCAGAACATATTGACGACTTACTGTATCCAGACTGGCCGTCGGCTCATCAAGCAATACTAATGGCGCAGGGGAAAGTAACACTCTTGCCAGCGCCAGACGTTGTAATTGCCCTCCTGACAGGCCTTCACCATGTTCATTAAGTTTGCTATCTAGACCTTTGTTTCTATTTGAAATTAAGCTTTCAAAACCTAGCTGACTTAATACCTTATGCATTTCCTTTTATGTTGCATCTGGTGCCAGTACAGAAAGGTTCTCTGCCCAGCTGCCATTAATGATCCACGGTTTTTGAGGCAGATAACGAATCGCTTCCTTCCCCATCGGCTGGTTATTTAACAGCACTTTGCCGGATAAGGGCTTCAGATAACCGGCCAAGGTATGCAATAACGTGGTCTTGCCACAGCCGGATGGACCATTAATCACCAGGCACTGCCCTTTGCTCAACTTAAGATTGATAGGGTCCTGAAGAACATCACTAGGCTGATAACCGATACCCAGATTGGTGGCAATTAATATTGAAGAGTAACCGTCTGCCGTTAGCTCAAAAACATCTTCTGCTGGAGAGTTTGTATCCTCATCTGGTAGATGCGTAGCAATATGAGAAGCGGCTGCCACTGCTGCAGCACGGTCATGATAAAACTGGGATAGATTTCGTAACGGCTGAAAAAACTCGGGGGCCAGCAACAGAATAAATAAACCGCTGAATAATGTGATATCTGCCGCTGGGCCCCAGCTGATGGAGCCAAACAGAGCAAAACCAATATAAATGGCGATACTGGCAATCGCGACGCTGGTAAAAAACTCCAGAACAGCCGATGAAAGAAATGCCAGCTTCAGGGTTTTCATCACCACCTGACGATAATCCTGACTCCTCTCTTCGACTTCTGTTAAAGCCTCATTCTCTGCTGCAAACAGTTTTAACGTCGTGAGATGTTTGACGCGATCCAGAAAATGTCCGGCCAGACGTTGCCGTTGATAAAAAAAGCGCTGATTAACTGCTTCAGCCCCCCAGCCTATCAGCATCATAAATAACGGAATTAACGGTGCCGCCACCAGTAAAAATAGCGCGGCCAGCCAGTTGTAATAAAACACTACTATCAGAATCAACAGCGGTGTCAGCACTGCCAGCATTTGTTGTGGCCAGAATCTGGCGAAATAGCCATCCATCGACTCAATATCTTCAATCAATTGGCTGGCTGCTGCACCGGGAGAACGCTGACTATGGATTAACGCACTGGTTTGGCGCCAGCCACTAAGGACCTGCTCACGTAAAAACTCTCGGGCATGCAGACTGGAAAGTTGGGAGTAATGCTCCTGAGCTCTGATCAGTACCGAACGTAAAATAAGGCTCAGCACCATCAGCACAATCAACATGGATTGCTCAGTAAAAGGTTGCTGCTGGATGATTAAGTTATAGGTCAGTTGTGCCAGAGCATACCATTGCACAATCATTGCGATGGTCGCCAACACACCCATAAAAACAGCCTGAAGCAATCGGCTTCGTTGTTTTTGGGTAAGCTGTTTTAGTAATAAACGTCCGGCTTTATTCAGGGCCTGTTGATCTTTCATAGCCGCCTATTCAATAACTGAAAATACGCCTGATTAAGGCGTGTGCGTGACTGTCTTCGAGCGCTATATTTACAGACGCATTTCGCAGAGGTCCGAGACCAACTGCCTCCAACAACGTTGATTCGTGCTTAGGTAGAGTACCTAAATTTCAGCTTTTGCGTCGTGTTGGAAGCAATTTGTTTCGGCGGTAGCGGCTAGGAATTAGTGATAACCACCTCTCACTTTGCCGCGGAAAATATAGTATGACCAGGCGATATAGCCCAGTACAAACGGAATAACAAACAAGAAACCCAGCAACAGGAACAGTTGTGATTCATAGGCCGAGGCCGCATCCCAGAGTGTGTAATCGGGTGGTACCAGATAAGGCCATTTACTCGCCAGCAGACCGAGATAGGTAAATAGAAACAATCCCATCGTGGCCACAAATGGCATTCCTTCCTGTTGTTTTTTAACAGAGCGAAACACCAGAAAAGCGCAATACAAGGCGAGTACAGGCAATAACCAGATAATCGACACGCCATTAAACCATCTGTTTAATACGCCTTGATCTACAAACGGTGTGTACAAGCTGACAATACCAAACACCACCAATACTGCTATCAGCAGAATTGGGGTAATTTTATACGCCCACTGTTGCAGTTCACCTTCTGTTTTCATAATCAGCCAGGTACTGCCCAATAAGGCATAACCAGCAACCAGACCTAAGCCAGTAATAACAGTAAAGGGTGTTAACCAGTCTAATGCGCCACCGACATACACAAAGTTACTGGTTTCAAACCCCTGAACATAGGCCCCGACTACAGCTCCCTGTGCAAATGCAGCCACAAACGAACCACCGGCAAATGCCCAATCCCATAAGTATTTGGTGGTATTCGCCTTAAAGCGAAATTCAAACGCAACGCCACGGAAAATCAAGCCTGCCAACATTAAAAACACGCCTATATATAAAGCAGGCAGAAACACCGAATAAACCAGTGGAAAGGCTGCCAGTAATCCCGCGCCGCCTAACACCAGCCAGGTTTCATTGCCATCCCATACCGGTGCCACTGAGTTCATCATAATGTCGCGTGAATGATCATCCGGGGCGAAGGGATACAAAATGCCCTGCCCCAGATCAAATCCATCCATCAACACATACATCATCACCGCAAAGCCAATAATTCCGGCCCAGATAACTACTAAATCGAATGGCTGATCCATCACAGACCTCCTTCTAAATTGGCATTGGCAGCAGATATTGGCCGTTGAGCTTTTTCAACATCTGAATCAACATGTTCAGCGTTGGCTGTTTCCAATCCGCCGCGAAATACTGTCATCAGATAAAACACCCCGGCACTGAACACCATGGCATACACTGCGATATAACCAATCAGCGTAAACAAAGCCATACCTCCGGTTAGAGATGGGGTTAACCCCTGCGCGTGAGTCATCTGTTCATATATCAACCACGGCGCCCGACCGGTTTCGGTTACGATCCACCCCGATAACACGGCAATAAACGGTGACAGACTCATTACCCGTAAGCCGTTGAGGAAGGTTCTGTTTTCAAGATAGCGTCCGCCTCTGCGAAGCCAGAGTCCGGCCAGCCCAAATAACACCATCAGCATTCCCATCGCCACCATGACCCTAAAGGCCCAGAACACAATAAATACCGGTGGCTGTTCTTCTGGCGCCACTTCATTTAATCCTGGTACTTCACCATTCCAGTCATGGGTCAGGATAAAACTGGCCAGTTTGGGGACCTTGATTTCAAAAAGATTTTGCTGATTCTCTTGATCAGGCAACGCAAACAACAACAATGGCACACCGGTTCCGGTCTCCCAGTTCCCTTCCATTGCTGCTACTTTCATTGGCTGATGTTTCAGTGTATTCAAGCCATGAAAATCACCCACCATCACTTGTGCTGGGGCCAGGATAAGTATCAACCACAAGGAAATTGAAAGTGCTTTCTTATTAGCTTCCAATTCCCGTTTTTGCATGATGAACCAGGCAGTCACACCCGCGACCACAAATGAAGCAGTCAAAAAGGACGCCAGTGCCATATGCGTAAAGCGGTAACCAAATGAAGGGTTGAAAATTGAGTCACGCCAGGAAACTACATAATAGAGCCCATCGCGAAGCACCAGCCCATCAGGTGTGTGCATTAACGAATTGGCAGCGAGAATCCAGAAAGAAGAGATAAAAGTACCTAAAGCCACCATGATGGCCGCAAATAAATGCACACCTTGTGGGACTTTATCGCGACCAAACAACAATACGCCAAGAAAAGCGGCTTCCAGAAAGAAGGCTGTGACTACTTCATAACTGAGTACTGGCCCAAGGAAGTTGGCTGTAGCGTAGGAAAAGTTACTCCAGTTGGTACCAAACTGGAATGACATCACAATGCCGGAGACAACGCCCATCCCAAACACCACGGCAAAGACCTGAATCCAGAACTTCGACAATCGCTGCCAGACTGGATTACCGGTCTTTAATGACAACGCTTCCAGTACAGCGATGAAGCTTGCCAGACCAATCGTAAAGACTGGAAATATGGCATGAAAACACACCACGAACGCAAACTGAATTCGTGACAGTATTAGCGGGTCAAGTTCCATGGTGCCTCCAAATTTTGTTCAGCTACAAAAGCCATGAATGGCCTGGTTACTGACTACAAATATCATAGGAAGTGCGACACAAAAATGATTAAGATCAATTTTTTTGTCATTTCGATAAATAACCCTACTTAAACCTAGGTTAAGCAAAGTCTGATATGAATTGTTTAAGATTGAATTTGTCACTTTCAATACAGTGCTTTGTGCACGCACATGATTGGTTATCCGCATTGGGATACTTTCTTTATCAGGATAACAACGATAGTCTGGTATA